>Ga0163203_1000060_pt1 | contig 26866 bp, 27 predicted proteins | sample PL_2010_330m_FD_113534 | JGI IMG/M metagenome (GOLD analysis project Ga0163203, IMG submission 113534) | Freshwater microbial communities from Powell Lake, British Columbia, Canada to study Microbial Dark Matter (Phase II) - PL_2010_330m | ecosystem: Environmental > Aquatic > Freshwater > Lake ... | reverse complement strand
CGGCTCAACCCTACCAGTCAGACGATCAAGAAGTAGTGAAAGCGTGGGTAAGGATGCATCAGAAAGTGGTTGATGCTGCTTGGGAGAGGTGGGACACAGTACTCCCGTTGAGCTTTGATACCATAATTAGAGGAGAAGCGGAGAAGAGCGCTGAGCAGAATGTGAAGGACTGGCTTAAGCAGGAGTATGAAGAGTTCAAGAGGAGAATCAAGAAGGTGAAGGGCAGGGCTGAGTACGGTGTGCAGATCTTTTGGGAGCCAAAGGTTATTGCCCAAAGTCTGACCTCGACAAGCCCACAAATAAGAAGACTGGATGAGGAAATTAAAACCAAACCGAAGGGCTTGGCTTATATGTACCGACAGAGGCTGGAAAACCTAATGAAGCATGAAATGGAAACCAAAGCTGATGAATACTTCAAGGATTTTTATGGTCGAATTCGAAAATACACCGATGATGTCCGTGTGGAAAAGACGAAGAGGGCAGAGCCAAGCTTGCAAATGATTATGAACCTCTCCTGTCTGGTCTATAGAGACAGGTATACAGAGCTAGGGGAAGAACTGGGAAAGATAAACCGGATGAGGGGCTTTGCAGTGCGCTTTACCGGACCTTGGCCTCCTTATAGCTTTGTCGGGGGTGCCTGAGAGAAGTATCTATGGAGCCAACGCGCAATTCACACGCTACACTGGTTGACTTATTAGATAGGGTCTTGGATAAGGGGATCGTAATCCAAGCCGACATTATCATCTCACTTGCCGGTGTTCCCCTCATCGGGGTGAATCTCAGGGCTGCCCTGGCCGGGATGGAGACCATGCTGGAATATGGCCTGATGAAAGAGTGGGATGCACGCGCTCGCGCCTGGGAAAACGAACAGCGGCAAAAGAAAGTAGAACCAATTTGTGCAGCGCAGATAGCAAGATGACTAGGGCTATCGGGATTGACTTGGGAACAACCTACACTGTTGTTGCTGTCATCGAAAAGGGCCACCCGAAGATAATACCCAACGCCGAGGGCCAGCGACTCACGCCCTCAGTGGTTTCTTTTACCAAGGATGGGCAGCCTATGGTGGGGCAGCTGGCTAAGAGGCAGGCTACGGCTAATCCCGATAGGACAGTTTTTTCGGTCAAAAGGCGTATGGGTTCCGACTACAAGGTGAACATTGGTGAAAATGAATATACACCTCAGGAAATCTCCAGCTTAATACTGCGGAAGGTCAAGATAGATGCCGAACAGTACTTGGATGAAAGGATAGAGAAAGCGGTTATTACGGTGCCCGCCTATTTCAATGACCGTCAGCGTCAGGCGACAAAAGAGGCGGGTATCATCGCCGGTCTGGATGTCATCAGAATTACCAGTGAGCCCACGGCTGCTGCCATGGCCTACGGTCTTAACCGGGAATATGTTCACACCGCACTGGTCTGGGACCTGGGTGGTGGCACTTTCGACGTCTCCGTGCTCGAGCTAGATGAGAGCATCTTTGAGGTGCGAGCCGTCAGCGGCAATACCTGCCTGGGCGGGGATGACTATGACCAGAGGTTAACGGAGTACCTGGCGGAGCAGTACCGAAAAACCTACGGGACTGACTTCCCTAGGGACGGAGCAGACAGGCAAAGGCTGAGGGAAGCTGCAGAAATGGCCAAAATCGACCTCTCCGAAAGGTCACCTACATCCATTTACCTACCGTTTATTGGCGAGAAAGCGGATGCCTTCAGCCACCTGGAGACGACTCTGACCATCGAAAAGCTCCAGGAGCTAACCAGAGATTTGCTGCAAAAAATGGTTGGCCCAACCCAACAAGCTCTGGCTGATGCCGAGCTGAAGCCTCAAGACATCGACCAGGTGATCTTGGTGGGGGGAGCCACCAGGATGCCTGCCGTCCAAGAACTCGCCCGATGTCTCCTAGGGAAGGAGCCCTATCGAAGCATCAACCCTGATGAGGTCGTGGCTCTGGGGGCGGCCATTCAGGCAGGAATGTTACTCGGGGTAGTCGATAAAGCAGTCCTCCTAGACGTGCTTCCTCTCTCTCTGGGTATTGAAACCCAAAGGGGACTCTTTACCAGAATCATCCGTAGAAATACTCCGCTACCGGCATCAGAATCACGCATCTTCACCACAGCCGATGATAATCAAATCTCGGTGGGCATCCACGTATTGCAAGGCGAGCGAGAGCTTGCCATCGACAACTTATCGCTCGGCCAGTTTCAACTGGATGATATTCCCCCACTTCCTAGAGGAACTCCCAAAATCGAGGTTAGCTTCGATGCAGACCTTGATGCCATTGTACACGTGTCTGCCATCGACTTGCTAACCGAAAATACTCAAAGTGTAAGGGTTGTCTCGTCAAAAGGGCTCAGTCCACTGGAAATACAGCACATGATTGAGGAGGCAGAAACCAGCGCCGAGGATGACAAGAGAGAACGGGCACTAATAGAAGCGGGTATTGAAGCAGATAGTGCCATCAGTGCTGCCGAGATGGCGATGGGGGAATTCCATGAATATCATGCTGAAGCGCTGGCGGAGGAAGTCTGGAGAACTGTACTCAAGGTTAAAGAGACTTTAGCCAGTGCTCAGAGCGACGAGATAAGAGCCCGAAGTGCGGAGCTTAGAGAGTTGCTGGGAGTGATTTATAGGAAAGTGCGAAACAGCGCTAAACAAAGGGCCTAGCTCGCTCAATCACTCTGCTCGAATAACCTGCAGTTTTGCCATTTCATCCTCCATCACAGAAGTAAGTGACCTTTGCCATCTGGCGAATTAAGATAGAACCGATAGCGCTGGATTTGTCATGAATCCGTGCTGTCGGTTTTTTTATTGTTTACTCAGCGCTGAAACAGAAAGTTGGTAGAGTGCCCTTAAGAAGTATCCCGCCGGTACATAGAGGCCTAGCCAACAGAGGTAGAAGTTATAGACGAGCAATCTCAGTCAGTCCAGGAGAGGCTGCCGAATTCAGGGTTCTACCAGTGACCCCTGTTAGGCGACAAACCTCCCCATGTAAAGTACCCTTTCCCTCAACCCAAGATGTGAAGGTAACGAAGACACCACATAAAGCTAGCTGGGAGTTCCCCAACGGTGAATTCGTAGTCATGGTTGAGAGGGAAGAAGTCCACGTTGAAGTTAGGCTCGGTCGTTTCATGGACGCTCTACTGGTGACAACAGATAAAAAGCAATAACTTCCCACCTCACTTTCTCCTCATTGCTTACCCAAAACACCCCCAAAGCTCAAATCTGGCCTGTTAGCATGGCAGCCCCCTGTACCCATTAATTAGATATATTTCAGCTCAAAATTCTCCAAAAACTTGACAGGGGTATTGACATATGTTTTATCAGATGTTATAATATGTGTTGAGGTGGAAGATGGAGAACAAACAAATCAAGGGATTGCGCATAGAACTCGGCCTATCTCAGGAGAAGTTCGCCCAGCTGCTTGGGGTCTCCATGCAGACGGTGAGACGGTGGGAGGAAGGCTTAACCAAGCCGTTGCCTATTTTGAGTCTCAAGCTGGAGGAACTGCGAAAAAGACTGGGGGGGACGCCCATGACAGAAGAAAAGAGGAAAGTGGGTGGAGAGTTTGAGTTTGGCTTTGGCAGCTTGTTCAAGGGAATTGGTAATCTCTTTGAGCTTGTCTCCAAGATGACTGAGGAGGGAGAAGAGGAATATACCCAGACTGGAGAGATTAGAGGCTTGGGCGACAAGGCCAAGGGAGTATATGGCTTCAGCGTAAAGATGGGACTGGGAGGAAAGCCGGTTATCGAGCAGTTCGGTAACATCAAGGCCACGGAGAAGGGGGCAGTGGTAGCTGAAGTTAGGGAACCTATTATCGATGTCTTTGACGAGGGGGAGAAACTCGTGGTGATTGCCGAGCTTCCCGGTGTGGAAGAAGGTGACATTCACCTTGCGGTAAAGGATGATATTCTCAGCCTCTCGTCTGAAGCTAAGGACAGGAAATACAGTAAAGAGGTTCTACTCCCTTCACCGGTAGATGCCGACTCTACAGAATCTTCCTACAAGAACGGAATTTTGGAGATAAAGCTCAGAAAGAAGTAAAGAATATGGCGCAGGTAGAAATCAAAAGATTGACCCTCAGAGTTTCAGAGGCATTGGCTAAAGATGTCGGTCGGGGAATAGCCAGGATTGATCCTAAGGATATGGCTGAGGTGAATGCTGAGGTTGGCGATATCATTCAGATTCTGGGAAAAAGACCGTCTGTAGCTAAAGTGATGCCTGCCTATATGGATGATCGTGGTAAAGAGGTCATTCAAATAGATGGCATTATTCGGGAGAATGCCCAGATTGGTCTGGGTGAGAAGGTACAGGTTGAAAAAGTAGACTATAAGACAGCTACTAACTTAGTTCTGGCACCAATAGCTCCATCATCCACGTTCGCCCGGGAAAAAGATAGCGGCTACATTGGAAGGCTACTGGAGGGACTAGCAGTAACTTCAGGCGATAAGGTAAGAGTAACCCTGTTTGGCACCCGCTATCAGGAATTCTCCGTAGTTGATACTAGCCCCAAGGGAGTTGTTACCATTAATCCCACAACTTTAATTAAAATGAAGGGGGAAAGGGTTGGTGAGAAAGAGGACGTAGGGATTACCTATGAGGATATTGGCGGCCTTCATAAAGAGATTAACAAGATAAGGGAGATGATTGAGCTTCCCCTAAAATATCCTGAAGTCTTTGACAGGTTAGGGATAGAAGCACCTAAAGGCGTGCTTCTGCACGGTCCTCCGGGGTGCGGTAAAACTCTGATTGCCAGAGCGGTAGCCAGTGAAACCGATGCCTATTTTTACCACATTAGCGGACCGGAGGTTATTCACAAGTTTTATGGAGAGAGCGAAGCACACCTAAGGGCTATTTTTGAAAAGGCGAGGGAACAAGCACCGGCGATTATCTTTCTTGACGAGATTGATGCTATAGCCGCCAAGCGAGAGGAAATCAGGGGTGACCAGCAGGTAGAAAGAAGGGTAGTCGCCCAGCTTCTAGCTCTGATGGACGGCCTGAAATCAAGGGGAAGGGTGATTGTTATAGGCGCTACCAATATACCTAATGTACTTGACCCAGCACTAAGGAGGCCAGGTAGATTTGACCGGGAAATATCAATAAGCATTCCTGACAAGAAGGGAAGGTTAGAGATACTTCACATCCACACCAGAGGTATGCCTTTAGCTTCCGACGTTGACCTGGAGAGACTGGCCGAAATCACCCACGGTTTTGTCGGGGCCGATTTGGAAGCCCTATCAAGAGAAGCGGCGATGATAACCCTCAGGAAAATAATGCCCAAGATTGAGTTTGAGGCCGACTATATTCCCTATGAACTGCTGCTAGAACTTGAAGTTACCATGGATGACTTTACGGAGGCATTAAAGGAGGTGGAGCCTTCAGCCATCAGGGAGGTTTTCACTGAGATTCCCGACGTAAAGTGGAGCGATGTCGGTGGTCTTGAGGAGATAAAGCGGGTGCTAAAAGAAACCATCGAGTGGCCCCTCAAGTATTCAGACCTATTCAAGCGAGCCAATACCAGTCCAGCCAAAGGACTCCTGCTTACTGGACTGCCGGGAACAGGTAAGACCATGCTGGCAAAGGCGGTGGCTAGTGAAAGTGGGGTGAATTTTATTTCAGTTAAGGGCCCGGCTTTGCTCTCCAAGTGGGTAGGGGAGTCAGAGAGAGGAATTAGGGAGGTATTTAAGAAGGCTAAACAAGCTAGCCCTTGCATCATCTTCTTTGATGAAATAGACGCTATCGCCCCAACCCGCGGTGCCAGCGCTGATTCCCATGTCACTGAGCGGGTCATCAGCCAATTGCTGACTGAACTGGACGGGATAGAAGAGCTAAAGGGAGTGGTGGTTCTAGCAGCTAGCAACAGGCCTGATATTATTGACCCGGCTCTTCTCCGGGCGGGTAGGTTTGACTTCCAGTTGGAATTACCTATCCCTGATGAGAAGACAAGACTCGAGATATTCAAGGTTCATACCAGAGGTAAGCCTTTGGCTGATGATGTTGACATTGAGTCCCTAGCTAAGGCAACTGAAGGCTTGGTTGGTTCAGATATAGAGGCAGTGTCAAAGAGGGCTTCTGTGCTGGCGATAAGGGAATTCATAAATCAGGAGAAGAAGGACTTGACCAAATTTAAGATTAGTGCCCGGCATTTCCGCAGTGCACTTGAAGCTATGGGGAGGGCTAACGAACAGCCGTGAGGAAACTTCTTTATGTCCCTGTCATCCATACGGAGCCTGACTTGGGGAGCGAGGCGGCTGCCATTGATAGTAAGAGTGCCTCTTTGTTTGGGGAGGAGAGGTGGAATAAACACAAAGAGACTGTAGCTAAGTTTTGGGGAAGTATAGCTGACTATTTTGCTACCGTTGACGCTTCCAACCTGAAAGTTTATCAGGATGGGCTCCCGGCGGATGGTGCACTAGGTAGAAAAATTATTGAGGAAGCAGCAAAACGCGGGAGTAAAAATCACCAAATTATCCTAAGCCTAATGGCAAGGGGCGCTAAGATATGCAAAACAGAGGATCCTTCTCTTCTCCAGGAGGAGTACGAATATATCACTGGGCTTACTCACTCTAGATCAGCTACAGAGCAGACCATCGCTTCCACTAGGTATAAACACCGTAAGAACCAGCTAACCAAGGAAAGAGATAAATTTATAGCCAAAATAATTGATGAGACTCTAAAGGAAGATGAAATGGGAGCTCTCTTTATGGGGAGTTATCATGACATTTTACACTACCTTCCCAAAGACATCGTAGTTACACAGGTCAAGGACCAAGAAAAGATTAATGCTTACTTCAGGGAGCTTGTCTCGGGGGGAGATAGGGAAAGATTCGAGCAACTAGCTGAGTATCTTGCCTCATTATGTGCCAACTAAGAGCTCGGTACAGCTCTTATCTTAGTTGCATGCTTATCCAGAATATGTAGTTCAGATAACAAACACTTGGATTGTTACTTCCCTGCTGCCAATTGTCTTTTGACTTGATCCAGCACCTGCTGAAGCTTGCTGAATTCTTCTATCTCATCCTTAAACTCATCTAAATTCTCAAGAGAGTCAAAGAGCAAGATTCCCTTAAGCTTGCTGAACCGTTGCCTCCCTTCTCCCGAACTCAGTCTGTCAAACATAGGCTTGAATCGCGGATTCTCTTTTAAGCTTGACGGCATCCAGCCAGGTGACAAGTAAAAGTAATCGTAATTTGGGTCGATCTCCAAAAGTTTTCCATGACCACCGAGTAGGCAATCAATACAGTTCAAGGCATCAACTCTAACAACATTGCCATAATCCCCAATTATCTCTTTCATCTTGGGATGACACAAATCACCATAGACAACGATTATTCCTCTCGAACTGTCTTTTGAACATCCTTCTATAGCTTGCGTCAGTTGCTTTTCTAGTTCATCAGGGTCGATATGCAGACTTGTCTCTAAGAAAAACGGTTCAACAGGCAGCCGACTGTACTCAATCAGTTTTTCTACCTCCTTCTTTAGAATACCGCAAGAAACTAGGTAAGGTCTCTGATAATCCATAGGAATCCTCCACAATTTCATTTTAGATCATATGAGTCTGTACAAAATATATTTTATCTGGGATTTCCCATATCAACTACTATGGCTATTTTGGACCCCGCTCGCTGGCTGTCAAGCTCAAGAAGATACTGAACCATCGCCTCGGAATTGTGCACAAAAGGGTGGCTAGCATTCGCTGCTAACTCGCGTAACCATGGGGCATACTCAATCGTCTCAAGCATATCTGTATCACCTGTGCAGCCATGATGATGCTCTCCTGATCTGGGGGTTTGTTTACAGTTTAACGTTCGTAAGCGACCTCTGCAAGTTAATGTGCTAATGCTGACCAAAGGCGGCTGCTTCTTTGTTCCCTCTTCGAGTCATTCGTGTTCGCACGAGTGTGACGGTGACTGCCAGGGTTCGTATCCAATTAACAAAAGGGCGGTTTGCTGGATCACATTCCGATGAACTGTTGCTTTGTCAGTCAGTTAGGTTTTAAAATAACGCAGTAGTTACTGGAGAGAAATGTCAAATGAAAACCAGGGCAGATAAATGGATCGAAGAATCTGGTGAAAGCATCTTAAAATATATTGGTATCAAAAGAGGGCAAAAGGTATTGGATTTTGGCTGTGGCTCGGGTAATTACACTATTCCTGCTGCAAGGGTAGTCGGGGAACAGGCTTTAGTGTACGCACTGGATGAAGATAAAGAAACCTTAGACCAATTAATGAGTAAGGCTAAATCAATAGGGTTGAAGAACATAACCAGAGTAGATGCATCAGGTAAATCAAGAATTAGGTTAGATAATGAATTCGTTGATGTGGTTCTTCTTTACGACGTTCTACACTATTATTATTTTCCAGAAGAAGAGGATAGAAGACAACTATTATACGAAGTTTATCGGGTGTTGAAGCCCAATGGCCTTCTTTCACTCTATCCAACCCATCTTGAGTCACACAGGGAGCCAAGACTAGACGATGTTAAGAGAGAAATAGAGGAGTCAAATTTCCATGAAGAAAATGAATACACCGATATGACAATGGTCCACGATGATAATATTGAGGAAGGGTGTGTGATTAATTTCAGGAAGGAAAATGCTATTGCAAGGTAACGCTCTGGCTGATTTAATAATCTGCAAACCAATTGACAATCAATATTAATATGTCTACCATTATCCTACAAATGAGGTTTCTGCTTCTATCTCCCATGATTGGCTTATCGTTGATTATGTTGGGATGTACTCCTCCGTCGCATCAACAAGGGCTCGCACAAAACAAAAGAGGTCGTGGTGACGCAGATGTCATATACATAAAGACAGTAGAGAACACTGATGGGAGCTGGACTTTTCATGTAGCTGTAAGTCATCCTGACGCAGGATGGGGTGATTATGCTGATGGATGGGACGTTGTCACGCCAGACGGTACTGTTTGAATTCTAGAATTATCTGGCAATTGCTCTAAGGGGACTGGGGGACTTTCCCTGTCCCCTTTTTTCGTATCTAATCGCACAATCTAAGCAACTGTTGCCTCGACTGCACATTATAGATTTTGGTTACATGTCAGCATCGAGTAATTGAAACTGGAGTGAGGCTGTGAGAATAGTTCAAATCATTCTGCCATAAGACAGAAAGTAAGCCAAAGAGGAACTTCGTTCACATCATATAGAAGCTAAACTCGCCTTTACGCTGGCGCTTCCATAATTAAAATTGTACCTTTGCCTAGCTCTGATTTAACTTCTAAGGTACCACCCAACAGCCGGCCCCGCTCGTACATTCCTAAAATACCAAGCTTACCCTCGCTGGCTAGGTCTCCCGTCCTTTGTGGCAGCTTAAAGCCCTTGCCGTTGTCTTTAACCGTCAGAACAGTCTTGTCATCGCCAAATTCCAAGGTAATCCAGGCTCTCGATGCCTCCGCATGTCTTCTGATATTGGTTAATGCCTCTTGAGCAATGCGGAACAGTAGTAGCTGTACCTCATCTCAAAAGTTCTATCTATTGATACCCCAGCTCCACCAAAGGGGACAGAACAAAGAACTCCCCGAAAACTTACACGAGATTCAATTTAGACGGGGAAAGTTTTTTCAGTGACCTTTGCCCGGGCAAGCTATAACTCAGGCTATAGGGTATCTCCCTGCCTCCAGCCTTGCAAAACATGGACGGCTTCGGCTAGCAAGCATTCTACACCACTGTCAGTTCCATTTCCATCAGTCCTCTATGATTTATACAACACGTCTTTTAGCTGCTATATCGCTCATGAGTGAACACTCCGTCACTTTGCTCAACCGGACTTAGAGGGCTTGACAAACTGCTTTAGGGTGGGTAAAATAAGGAAAACGGTTTCCTACTACCTCTTGATGTAGGTCATCGGAGTGTATTGAGATGGGCTTTGAAACGCAAGATGTGGAGCGAAAGGTGCTCGCGATTTTGAAGGTTTTGAGCGACTCCAAGGAGACGCTGGGAGCTAGGGTAATTGCTCGTCGCTTGACGGACCACGGGATTGAACTGGGTGAACGGGCAGTGAGATACCACCTCAAGCTGATGGATGAGCGTGGGTTAACACAGCTTATGGGGAGTCGGGATGGTCGGATGCTCACCGAGCAGGGCATTGAGGAGGTAAGGAGCGCTTTGGTTAAGGACAAGGTGGGGTTTGCCATTTCCAGGATTGAGAAACTTGCCTTCCGCACTAATTTTAACCCACAGAATCGCACTGGTTCTGTTCCGGTCAACATTTCCCTTTTTCCGAAAGCACAATTCAGCGAGGCGCTCGAGGCAATGAGGCCGGCTTTTACCAAGGGGCTTTGCGTTAGCCACTTGGTAGCGATGGCGCAAGAAGGTGAAAAACTGGGCGAGTTAATCGTTCCCCAGAACAAGGTGGGGTTGGCTACAGTTTGCAGCATTGTGGTCAATGGCACCTTGCTTAAGGCAGGAATCCCTATTGACTCCAAGTTCGGGGGCATCCTTCAGATTCGTGACCATCGGCCACTTCGCTTTGTGGAACTTATTCACTATGCTGGCTCCTCCCTCGACCCTTCAGAGGTATTCATTAAAGCCGGGATGACCTCTGTGACAGAAGTAGCTAAGAAAGGCGAAGGGAAGATACTAGCCAACTTTCGTGAAATACCGGCCCTGTGCCGGCCAACAGCTGAGGAGGTAGTAACCAAGCTCAAAGAGGCTGGACTGGGAGGCCTTTTGATAATGGGGAATCTCAGTGAACCAGTGTGTGAAATCCCGGTGGAGCTTAATAAAATTGGGATAATTCTTCTCGGGGGCTTGAATCCGGCGGCGGCGGCTGAGGAAGCCGGCATTGAAGCCGAAAATCATGCCATGAGCACCGTCATGGAGTATCAGAATCTAATCAAATTTTCGGAGCTGTGAGATGAAAGAGGTAAAAATTATACCGTGTCTGGACGTGAAGGATGGGAGGGTAGTCAAGGGGGTAAAATTTGTCAACCTGAGGGATGCCCGTGACCCGGTGGAGGCAGCAGTAGCCTATTGCCGGGAGGGCGCTGATGAGCTGGTCTTCCTTGATATCTTCGCTACCGTGGAGAATAGAAAGACAAGGCTAGAATGGGTTAAAAGAGTCTGCGATGTGGTTACCGTCCCCTTCGCTGTCGGTGGCGGCATCGGCAGTATTGAGGATATGACGGCACTAATTAATCTTGGTGTGGACAAGGTTTCTATCAATACGGCGGCGGTCAGGAATCCCGAACTCATAAAAGAAGCCGCCAAGCGGTTTGGGAAGGAGAGGCTGGTGGTTGCCATTGATGGCAGGAAGAATCCACCGGGTAGCGGTTTTCCCAGGCTGGAGGTGGTAGTAAAAAGTGGTGAAGAACCAACGGGGATGGACATAGTTCAGTGGGCAAAGCGGGTAGAGGAGCTGGGAGGAGGAGAGATTTTGCTTACCAGCAAGGATGCTGACGGGACGAAGGAGGGCTATGATTTGGAGATGACGAAAGCGGTATCGGAGGCGGTAACAATACCGGTTACCGCTTCGGGAGGTGCTGGTAAGCTGGAGCATCTCTATGAAGCCGTGGTAATAGGCAAAGCATCAGCGGTGTTGGCGGCTTCTATTTTTCACTTCGGAGAGATATCTATACCCGAAGCCAAGAGATACCTGAAAGAGAGAGGCATGCTAGTAAAAACATAACAGGTGATAAAGAGGAGTATATTATGGTCAAAAAAACACTAAGTTTATTTGAGATGGCCCAAGCCCAGCTAGATGAGGTGGCTAGTATATTACACTTGGAGCCTGGTATCCATGCTTTTCTCAGAGAACCTATGAGAGAGCTTCATGTATCTATACCGGTAAAGATGGACGATGGGCAGACCAAGGTTTTTCAAGGGTTTAGGGTTCAGTATAACAATGCCCGTGGACCCTTTAAAGGGGGTATCAGGTTCCATCCTGAAGAAACAGTTGATGTTGTCAAAGCCTTGGCTGCCTGGATGACCTGGAAGTGTGCTGTAGCTGACATTCCCTTGGGGGGTGGTAAAGGCGGCGTTATTTGCAATCCTAAAGAGATGTCTAGTAGTGAGTTGGAAAGGCTAAGCCGTGGCTATATAGATGCGATATGGGAATTCATTGGTCCTGATAGAGATATTCCGGCACCAGATGTATATACCAACCCGCAGATAATGGGGTGGATGATGGATGAGTATTCAAAACTTAGAGGGTGTAGTATACCGGGAGTAATAACGGGTAAGCCATTAAGTCTGGGTGGTTCGCTGGGCCGCGATGATGCCACGGCTCGTGGTGGAGTCTATACTATAATGGAAGCCGCCAAACATTTAAATATGGATCTGTCAGCAGCAACAGTGGCGGTTCAGGGTTTTGGTAACGCTGGTTCGAATGCAGCCATTTTGATGCGTGAGATTGCGGGGTCCAAGATTGTAGTCGTCAGTGACTCCAAGGGCGGTATCCATAATAAACAAGGATTAGACCCCAGTAAGGTTCTGCAGCATAAAATGGAAACCGGCTCAGTTATAAACTTTCCCCAGGCGGAGAATATCAGTAATGCTGAACTGCTGGAACTGGAGGTTGACGTATTATGCCCGGCAGGGCTGGAGACGGTGATAACTGAGAAGAATGCTTCTAGAATCAGGGCAAGGATAGTAGCTGAGTTAGCCAACGGACCGACTACTCCTGAATCCGATGAGGTGTTATACCAGAATGGAGTATTTAGTATACCTGATTTCCTATGTAATGCCGGAGGGGTCACCGTTTCCTATTTTGAGTGGGTTCAGTGTTTAAATAGGTATTATTGGGATGAGAATGAGGTTCACCAGCAACTCGGTCGGATTATGACGAAAGCATTCCAGGATGTCTTGGCTGAATCTTTGAAGCGTAAGGTTAAAATGAGGACAGCAGCTTATATTGTTGCTGTAATTCGTGTGGCAGAGGCAATGAAACTTCGTGGTTGGGTATAAGGCAGACCCCGATAAGGCTATCTTTCCCAACGTGAGCCTTGAGACAAGGCTAGGTCAAGATAGGGGAATCAAGTTGAAATTACCTCTCCTCATTCTTACCCCCTGCTCTTTTTGAGTAAAGGGTAAAATAAGACTAATTAATTTTTGAACCCGTTTGTAACGAAACCGTGACTATTAGACTATTGACATTACCGGAGTGAATAGTTTATGATTCAACCCAAAAAAGGAGGCGGATGAAAATGCAGGCATACTGTGTGAAGTGTCGTGCTAAAAGGGAAATGAAGGATGCCAAGAGCATAACCATGAAGAATGGCAAGCCAGCGACTCAGGGAATATGTCCAACGTGTGGCACTAAGATGTTCAGGATAGGGAAGAGTTAAAGCTGGTATTGCCGGTGTCAGGGTTAATGGAAAGGCCGGATGGTTCTGCCTCAAGGATATCCGGCCTTCTTATTAACTATTGCACAATGTGGATAATTGTTTAGGCAAGCTCCAGGTCACGAACAATGGAGATATTCTTCGATCAACTTTTTGATCTCGTCTTCCTTGCCGGATAACTTTTCACTCAGGTCCCTATCGTTGTAACTCTTAAGTCCTTTCACTATCTCATCAATTACTGTGGAAGAAAAGACACCGTCCCTCTGGTATATTTCACGCTCTCTCAACAGACTTTCAGCTGATTCCCAGCATGAGGTAGGTAACTGAGGCAGTTTCTCCTGAGTCTCTTTATGCTCAGGGGAGAAGATGTTTACATCCACATAGAGTTTTTTAGCCAGTTCCAACGCACCTTCCATCTCTAATCCATGTCGAGCCGCCACCGCCAATCCGGCTAGTAATAGATAAATGTTAGCCGAACCATCAGGACAGCGAAATTCTACCGTCTGACTATCGGTAAGTTCCGAAGCTTCCGTCCTCTCCTGTGGATTAGCATCTCTGGCCATATTACTAACATTTAACCATCCCAAGGGGACTCTGACTAATACCGAACGGTTTCTATCACCCCAGCATATATTGGTTGGTGCTTCCTGATGGGGAACCAATCTTAGATAAGAAGTAGGGACAGTATTACCAAAGGCAGTTAGGGAAGGAGCCAGGGTTAGATAGCCGGCAATAGCCTTTTTGGCTATATCGCTTAATTGACTTCCTTCAACCATCGTATTCTTCTCATCTTCGACCAATCTGGTATGAATATGAAGACCGCTGCCGGCATGTCCCACCAAAATCTTGGGGGCAAAGCTGATGGTTACCCCGTACTTATACCCAATCATCCTCAGCATCCATTTGGCAATAACAATTTGATCGGCGGCATCTTCAATAGGCACCGGAAGAAACTCAATCTCATGCTGCTCCATCTCATAGTCTTCCCCAGAAATGCTGCCCACTTCAGAGTGACCATACTTTATCTTGCCTCCCGCCTGAGCAATAGCCTGCATAGCCTCACATCTCAGTTCCTCCCATTTGGAAAATGGGGAAGACTCTTGGTAACCCCTCTGAGCCGTAACTGGATAGAAAGGTTCACTCTCATAGAAAACATAGTATTCCAGCTCCCCCATAGCCTCGAGAGTTAACCCGGTGCTATTCTTCAATACCTCGTGAGCCTTGCTAACAATATTCTCTGGAGAGCTTGGTAGCCGAACCCCTTCATTGGTATAGTAAGAGCAAAGTATATCTACTGTGGGAATAGGAGAGAACGGGTTCACGTAGGCAGTTTTATACCGGGGAATAACATATAGGTCGCTTGAAGCGGCATCGATATAAGGGAGTAGGCTGGAACCATCTACCCTTTCCCCTACTGATAGTATACGATCCAGTTGAGCTTTGCTGGTAATTACAAAGTTGAGGGTCTTTAGCCTGCCATCTCCGCCTACATGCCGGAAGTTTACCATCTCAATGTTTTTCTCCTCAATAAACCTGCTCAGGTCCTGTTTAGTAAATTCTTCGGCGGGCTTTCCCAGAAACTGAACTATTTGGTTAGAATTCATTTCTACGGTGTCTTTCATATTTTACCTCCATATTAGATAGCGTTTTTGTCTATATCGCCAGTCCTGATACTCACCGCATCCTACGGTATTAATTATTACCATTATAATAGAACTCGGGGAAGAAGCAAAGGTGTGGGGTGCGGTGAGGGTCACCATCACTTTATCCGCTCTCAGCTAATTCCATTTCGGTACTTTCCGAATTAGCTGACTATTCTCCTTGCCTGAAAGCTAAAACCAGAACTTTTGGACCACCGTGGACTCCGAGGGCGGCGCCTATCTGGGCTACATGAATTTTTTCCTCAGGAAAGATAGAATTTAACCGTGCTTTCAGTTGGCTGGCCTGCTCAGGTACGGTGCTATGGGCAATGGCTAAATCTTGAATATTCAGTCGGTCTGCCACAAATTCATATAGCCTGTCCATCCCCCTTGAATATGTACGTACCAAGCCGGCCCGAACAATCTCGCCATTTTTAGAAGTAAGCACAGGCTTTATCTGAAATATGTCGGCTATCGCCGCTGTCGCTTTACTGACCCGACCACCCAAAACTAAATATTTCAGTGTGTCAAAAATTCCGAGCATTTGTACCTGGTTAATAGTTTTCCGCGTCTCCTCAAGAATGCATTCCAAGCTCTCTCCTGTCTTGGCTAGCCTGGCTGCCCTCATAACCACCAGCGCTAAGCCAATGGAAATGAAATGAGAGTCAATGATTTCAATTTGGCGTTTTTCTTTTGCCATCTTTTTACCCTGCCGGGCAGAGTTATAGGTACCGCTGATTTTACCTGAGATGTGAATGGAAACAATCTCCTCAGCCTCTTTGGAGCAATCCGAGTATACATTGGCAAAATCTTGTGGCGTTGGCGGTGAAGTGGACGGGTGCACAAATGAGGTAGCCAGCTTATGGTAGAACCCGGCGTTACTTATGTCCACGCCGTCCCGGTAAACCTCGTCACCAAACCGGACATAGATTGGCACAACGGTAATACCTAAAGCGTGGGCAACTTCAGGTGATATGTCTGAGGTGCTGTCAGTGACAATTTTAATGCTCACAGAGCCACCCATTCCAGTAATTGGTTATGCCGGATTGTTCAGGTAATTTTCATTTGACCGGTGTCGCTACGCATACTTGCGCCTCAACTTGTAGCTAATGACCAAAGTTTGTTCGCAGTATAGGTCTTGCCTCTGTGGTTGTCAATATCCCCAGCGCAGAACCGGCTGGGCTTATGCCTTGACAGTGGTGATAATAGCTGTTAGAATTTGTTGGTGAGAATGAGAAACATTCGCAATAATGCTCCGGGTGAAATAGTGGGTCACCCAGTAACCGCCCAGCGAAGGTTGCTTTTAGACCTTATCCGTGAGGTTGGTGGGTATATAGATGCCAAGGAGATATACCGGCGGGCTAGCAGCCGAGACGAGTCCATCAGCTTGGCTACGGTATATCGTGGTTTACGTTTGTTTAAGGAATTGGGTCTGGTGGATGAGATACGGCTGGGCGAGGTACGTTGCTATTATGAGGTAAAGCACTCGGTGGAGCATCAGCATCTGGTATGTAAGTGCTGCGGGAAGGTAATAGAGTTTGAGAGTCCACAAATTGGCAAGCTAGTGGACAAGGTGCGGCGTGCCTATAGCTTTAACGTGACCAAAGCTGAGTTATATCTGGAAGGGTATTGTCAGGAATGTAAAAAGAAGGATAGCCAGAGGTGAGATGGGCACTGATAAGGATAAAAGAAATCGAGGATAGGATAGTTGACCTGAAGGCTCGTTGGCCAGCTCATACCGTGCCGTCGTCAATGTGGCAGGAATTGGAGGCGCTTGAGGATGAGCTGGACAGGGTAAAGGAGGCGGAAGGAGAACCTGATGCCAAGTAAGATGGCACTGGTCGATTATAATAAGTGTCATCCTGAAAAGTGCGATAGTGGGCTGTGTGCTGCGGTGCAGGCATGCACTCATAAACTGCTTAAACAGGAAGCTTCTTACCAGAGACCTATGACTGACCCGTCTGTTTGTCAGGGTTGTGGTGATTGCGCTCGAGCCTGCCCCCTTAATGCAATTCAGATATGGAGGGTATAGAGGAGAGGTCTAGTGGCAGACATTACTCTGAGAAATAGTAGGGGGTATTTATATGCTTAGCCAGGAATACTCCGCTCCAAAATCGAGGGCAGAAGCACCACCCGTTAATCTAGAAGCGTCTCCCTTCGAGCACTTGGCTTCGGACTACGATGCCTGGTTCGATGGTGAAGGGAAGCTTATCTTCGCTATTGAGGTGCAGGCTTTTCAGGAGGTGTTGCCTTTTTTATCTAAACCCTGGCTTGAGGTAGGGGTGGGTAGTGGTCGTTTTGCCCAGACACTGGGGATAGAGACCGGAGTTGACCCCTCCATCAAACTGTTGAATATGGCGAGGGGACGGGGGATAGCAGTGTTTCTGGGTAGAGGGGAGCAAGAACCTTTGGTGGCGGAGTCTTTCGGTACTGTATTCTTTATAGTGACCCTCTGCTTTGTCAGTTCGCCTTTGGCGGTTTTACGGGAGGCTTACCGCATTTTGCAGCCGGGGGGAAAGGTAGTGCTGGGTCTGGTCTTAGCAGAAAGCCCCTGGGGTAGGTTTTATGAAAGCAAAAAGAAACAGGGACATTCTTTCTACCAACGGGCTACCTTTTACCGGTATGATGAGGCAGTGGGACTGCTGGGACAGGCAGGCTTCACCGTGGAAAAGGTCATGGCCACGCTCTTTCAGAAGCCGAGTGAGGTAGGGTATATGGAATTGCCACGGGAGGGTTTTTCTCCTGATGCTGGATTCACCGTAATCATGGCCGGGAAAGGCGCTACTTAAGGGCAGTTACCCGATTTACGGAGGCGATAATAGTATGGCGAAGGTTGCTCCTGAGAAAGAAATCACTATGGCTGAGGAGCCGGCTAACAACATACGGGAAACCAGGCGAATTCTAAAAAAGTTCGGCAGGAAAAGGGGAAATCTTATCCCTATTCTGCAGGAGGTTCAGGGCAGGCTTGGCTATCTTCCCCGGGAAGTTATGCTGGAGATAGCCGAATTTCTCGGTATAACGGGGATAGATGTTTACAGCGTGGTTACCTTTTACAATCAATTCCGGCTCAATCCTCCCGGGAAGCACTCAATAAGGGTGTGTTTAGGCACCGCCTGTCATATGAAGGGCGGTTATATTACTCTGGATGCCTGGAGGAGAAGGTTAGATATTGACTCAGGTGAAACTACTCCTGACCGTGAGTTTGACCTGGATACCGTCGCCTGTGTCGGTTGCTGCACTATGGCACCAGTGACTGTTGTCGATAATAAGCCACAGGGTCAGGTTGAACCTACCAAGGTAGATGGAATCCTGCTCTCGTTTGAGCTAGAAAAAGAGAAAGAAGGTAAGCAAAACCAGTGAAAGCAGTCGAGCTCTCAACCGTAGCTTCAACCTTTCAGGAGATAAAGAACCGGGCTGAATCCGGCTGGCAGGAGCTATGGCATAGCGGCAAGCCAGTTATTCTGATAGGTACTGCCACCTGTGGTCGGGCGGCCGGGGCTCTGGACGTGCTCCAGGCAATACGAGATGAAATTGGTCGGCAGAACCTGGACTGCCATCTGGTCGAGGTCGGCTGCATGGGGCACTGTTATGCTGAACCAATACTTATTATAGCTAGGCAGGGGTATCCTCCTATCGCCTACGGGCATGTCAATCCGGTGATAGCCGAGAGACTAATCAAGGATTTTATCCTTGGCGATAATCCTTGTTTTGAATTCATCCTCGGGGCTCTGGAGAAAAATGAGCTCGTTCCCAGCTTTGCCGAATTTCCCCGGGCTGAATATGAGAAAAAGGTTACGCTTAAAAACTGCGGTTATATTGACCCGGAGCAGATAGACCATTACATTGCCAACGGTGGCTATCAGGTTCTGGTAAAGGTGCTTAAGACGCCACCGGAAGAGATTATAGATGAGGTCAAGGAATCCGGATTGCGGGGTATGGGTGGTGCCGGCTTTCCTACCGGGCAGAAGTGGGAAATCTGTCGCCATGCTCAGGGGAGACCAAAATATATGGTGTGCAACGGCGATGAGGGTGACCCGGGCGCCTTTATGGACCGCACTATCCTTGAGAGTGACCCCCACTCGGTAGTGGAGGGAATGATTATTGCCGCCTATGCCGTTGGCGCCCGTTATGGCTATATCTACGTTCGTGCCGAATATCCGCTAGCCGTGCATCGGGTTAAGGTTGCCCTTCGCCAGGCTCGGGAGCTGGGGCTTCTGGGCAAGAATATCCTGGGAAGCGATTTCAGTTTTGATATTGAGCTGTTTCAGGGTTCGGGAGCCTTCGTCTGCGGTGAGGAAACGGCGCTCATCGCCTCCCTGGAAGGTAAGCCGGGCATACCCTATCACCGCCCACCTTACCCGGCAGTCAGCGGTCTGCATGGAAAGCCTACCCTTATCAATAACGTGAAGACCCTGGCCTGCGTACACCACATAATTGAGAACGGGGCGGAGTGGTTTGCCAGCATTGGCACTGAGGGACGCCCAGGGACTGCCGTTTTTGCTCTGGCGGGTAAAATAGTTAATACCGGGCTGGCCGAGGTACCTATGGGCACCACCCTGCGTCAGCTTATCTTTGATGTCGGTAGTGGTATCCCCGACGGCAAGCGTTTCAAGGCAGTGCAAATCGGTGGTCCCTCTGGTGGCTGCCTACCGGAATCGGCTCTAGACCTGCCCATCGACTTTGACTCCCTCAGAGATGCTGGAGCCATGATGGGCTCAGGGGGCATAATAGTGCTTGATGAGGACGATTGCATGGTGGAGATAGCTCGCTACTTCCTGGAGTTCACTCAGCGGGAGTCCTGTGGCTTGTGCACCTTCTGCCGCCTGGGGACGAAACAAATGCTGGAAGCCCTGGATGAAATTACTCAAGGCAAAGGGAAAACGGAAGATATTGATATGCTTACCGAGTTGGCAGAAGACATTAAGGCCGGCTCTCTCTGTGGTCTGGGGAAGACGGCACCCAACCCGGTGTTGAGCACCCTGCGCTATTTTAGGGACGAATATGAAGCGCATATCAAGGAAGGGCGCTGCCCGGCGCTGATGTGCCGAGAGCTCATCACTTACTACATTATCCCCGAGAGGTGCGAGCGTTCTTGCGATGCCTGTGTCGGCACTTGCACCGTGGAGGCAATAACCACCAATAAGAAAAGAATAAAGGTCATTGACCAGGAAAAGTGCGTCAAGTGTGGCACCTGTCTCAAAGCCTGTCCACCTCAGTATGACGCAGTAGTGAGGTTTTCACCCCCTGACCAGGTGCCAGCCTCGGAGTAGACAAGTGAAGATGGTCTCGTTAACTATTGATGGCAAGAAAATAAAAGCCAAAGAGGGGGAGAATCTCTTGTGGGCGGCACTGGACAATGGTATTTATATACCTAACCTGTGTGCCCTTCGGGAGGCTTGGCCACCTTCTGCCTCCTGCCGCCTCTGCTTTGTTGAGGTGGAGGGGAAGGATAGCCCGGTTACCGCTTGCACCGAGCCAGTAACAGGGGGCATGGTGGTAAATACCACCGGCCCCAAAGCCTTGAGGCTGGCGCGCACTGCTGCCGAGCTACTTATAGCCAGCCACCCGGTAGACTGTGCCCACTGTCTCAGTAGTGGCTCCTGTGAGCTTCAGAAGATTGCTGCCCACCTGAAAGTCAAGCTGAAAACGAAGCGGTTAAGGAAGCTTACCCGGGAATTACCCATAGATTCCAGCAGCCCGCTATTTATATATGACCCCAATAAGTGTGTGCTCTGTGGCCGGTGCGTGTGGGTATGCAGGGAGCGTCTGGGTATAGGCGATATTGGCTTTGCTCACCGCGGCTTTCAGCGGGTAGTTGCCACTTTTGCCGATGAGCCTATGGCTAAGGCGAGATGCCCGGAGTGTGCCGAGTGTGTTACTGTCTGTCCGGTGGGCGCTTTGTATTTTAAGGATGGCAGAGGGTCAAAACCGATTATTAAGGAGGATTAGTGTTATCCAAACTGGCTCACTTAATTTCAGTAGCTAAGGGGGAGCTTCCCGCCGACCTGATTCTGGCCAATGCCCGGGTGGTGAATGTCTTTACCGGCGAGGTTGAACCGGGTAATGTAGCTATTTACCAGGATAGGATTGCCGGGGTAGGCAAGTATAACCAGGCCGGGCAGGTGCTGGATTTAGGGGGCAGGTATCTGGCTCCCGGTCTTATTAATGGGCATATTCATGTAGAAAGCTCCATGCTTGATATTGGTCAGTATGCCCGGGCGGTGGTGCCCCGTGGCACTTCGGTGGTAGTTACCGACCTCCACGAAATAGCTAATGTCTGCGGGCTGGAGGGTATGAGGTATGTGCTGAACTGTGCCCGCCGTTTACCCCTTGAGCTTTTTCTGATGGCTCCTTCCTGTGTGCCGGCCACCCATCTGGAGACCTCAGGAGCCAGCCTTGGGCCTGAGGACATTCGCCGGGTTCTCCGGTGGAGGGGTTGCATCGGGCTGGGGGAGGTAATGAATTTCCCCGGGGTGCTTGGTGGTGATGCCAGCGTGCTGAGTAAAATCAATTTTGCCCGGGGTAAGATTGTTGATGGGCATGCCCCCGGTGTTACCGGGAAAAACCTCACTGCCTATATTGCCGCTGGTATCTATTCTGACCACGAGTCGGTTTCTCTGGAGGAGGCTAGAGAGAAATTAAGTCAGGGTATGTATGTCATGATTAGGGAGGGTTCGTCGGAGAAAAATCTGGATGCCTTGCTACCCCTGGTTACCGATAAGACCTATAAAAGATGTATGCTGGTGGTTGATGACCGTAGCTGTGTTGACCTGCTTGGGGACGGTGATATTGATGCCGTGGTGCGCAAGGCGATAAGAAAGGGTCTTGACCCGGTGCGGGCTATTCAACTGGCGACGGTTAATACCGCCGAGTATTTCAGGCTGGACGGGCTGGGGGCGGTAGCCCCCGGCTACCTGGCTAATTTAATGGTGATTGGCGAATTACCTGGCCTCAAGATAGATATGGTCTTTCACCGGGGTCGCCTGGTAGCCAGAGACGGGGAACCGTTATTCCCGGTATATCAAGCCAGTGGTGGAGGACTGACCAATACGGTAAATATCAAGCCCTTTAATGTGGAGGCATTGAAGCTGAAGGCTTGCGGAGAAACTGAGCCGGTTATTGAGATTATCCCCGGTCAGATAATTACCCGAAAAAGGATGGAGAAGGTTAAGGTTGCCGATGGGGTGGTTGTGCCTGATACTGGCCGGGATATTCTGAAGCTGGTGGTAGTGGAGAGGCACCGGGCTACGGGCAATATCGGCTTGGGGCTGGTTATGGGGTTTGGCTTGAAGCGAGGGGCTCTGGCTTCATCTATTGCTCATGATTCTCATAATATTGTGGCTGTCGGCACTAATGATGAAGACATATTTACTGCGGTTAAAGAGATTGAGAGATTGCACGGCGGTCTGGTAGTAGCTGTTGATGGCAAAGTTCAGGCCAGCTTAGCCTTACCCATTGCCGGACTGCTGTCAGACGAACCGTTGGAGGTAGTGGTAGGTAAATTAAAGGAGCTGGAGCAGCTAGCCAGGGATTTAGGCACCGGGCTAAAATCGCCCTTCGCCACCCTTTCCTTCCTGGCTCTCCCGGTAATCCCCGAACTCCGCCTCACCGACCTTGGTCTGGTGGATGTGAATGAGTTTAGGCTGATTAAATAAGACGTTTTGTGTTCGTAGCTGAATTGGGCTAGAATAGTAAACCAGGAGAACGATTACCTATTTTGTCGTCACAAATTATCTTTGACAACCGACATGATGCCGGCCGGCAGTTAGCTGAGAAGCTAAATGAATATAGCAACCATTCAGTTGTTGTTATGGCTATTCCCAACGGTGGTGTGCCAGTGGCGCTGGAGGTAGCTGGCGCCCTTAATGCTGGCTTTGGCCTGGTTATCTCTCGTAAAATTCCGTCGCCACTCAACCCCGAAGCGGGCTTTGGTGCCATTGCCGATGATGGTACCATTATTCTTAATGATGAAGCCGCTAAGAGAATCGGCTTGAACCGGCAGCAGGTAGAGTATGAGGCGGGCAAAGTAAGAGCTGAGATTAGACAACGGAGCCTGCTCTACAAAGGGGACCGACCACTGGTTAGTGTCAATGGTAAGACGGCAATAGTCATAGATGATGGACTGGCTTCAGGTGTTACCATGATGGCAGCAGTGGAATCGGTGCGTCATCGCCGACCGAGGGAAATAGTGGTGGCGGTGCCCTGTGCCTCGGCGATAGCCTTAAAGCAGCTGGAGAGAGTGGCGGACAAAGTAGTAACCTGCGCTACCGGGTTTATGCCCACATTCTACGTATCCGACTTCTATCGCCAGTGGTATGACGTTAGTAATGACGAAGTAGTCCGATACCTTAACCAATGGCGGGTGCGACGTGTTCTCTAAAACTGAGCTACCGCGGGATGGGTAGCGGGGCTAATGTTATAATGAGTATATGTGATAAAGTGCGGGGCGCTTATTAATTATTGTATTGAAGGTACGTAGCTGAGAGTTGAGGCTCAGAAAGTAAGCGTGGAATAGGGGGTTACACAAAATCATTACGACTAATGTACTGGTAATATCTATTTGTGCCTGGGCGGTGGCACAGTTGATGAAGGTATTCGTCATACTGGTGCGAGATAAACGACTGGACTTGCGTTATTTTGTTACCAGTGGTGGTATGCCCAGTGCGCATTCAGCAATAGTCTGTGCGCTGGCTACAGCGGTGGCCATGACCCATGGTATAGGGTCAGTGACCTTTGGCATTGCGGTTGTTTTAGCTTTGATTGTTACCTATGATTCCGCTGGTGTGCGGCAATCAGTGAGCCAACAATCAGTTGTTCTAAACCGTATTGTACAGGAGCTCAGGTTTAAGCGTCCCATAGCTGAGGTAGAGCGTGACCTGCGGGAGTTCATCGGGCATACCCCATTTCAGGTCATTGTCGGGGCGGCATTAGGTATTCTGGTTGCCTGGCTCTGGCTTACTATAATCGGCGGGTGAGGCATTCTTCTTCGTGGACACAGCTATCCCGTAGCTGCTCTCCTCCAAACAGCGTCTCAGGATTAATTTAAGCCAGAAAGTGGATTGCTTCAGTGTTAAGTGACAAAAGTAAAATCTTTACCCCTTCGCTTGCCACTACTTGGTCTCCTTACTTTTCTTTGCCTAATGTCATCTCTAACTGGTTTGGCTTCGAAGGGGAAGGAAGAAAGCCTAATGCCTACTTCAGAATCTGTCGCCTTATTTCACTCGGTCTTTTCTGTACTTACATTGGTCGCCCGAGGTCCTTTAGGACCTGTTTCCAGGTTGTATTCTACACTGGTGCCCTCTTCCAGAGCATCAAAGTCCTCTTCAGCTAAAGCGGAGCGGTGGAAGAAGACCTCGGAGCCGTCTTCAGCAGTGATGAAACCGAAACCTCGGTCCCGGATGAGTCTCTTTATCTGTCCTTTCAAGCCTTTCACCTCCTTTGTATAATAAAAATCCTGCGAAGCCCTACAAAAGCTTGCAAGATTGCAAAGCTCTAAGTAAGTGACCTTGTTTTAGCCGGAATGCGTCTATATTCCTGTTATTGGTTATATTCTAGCATATATTTGGGGCGTATGCAAAAGTAAAGGGGGAGAAATAAGGTAGGGCAAGTCCTGTCAAAAAAAATAAGGGGGATTTTTATCTACCTCACCCCCTGTGTCCCCCTCTCCTTTGAAGGAGAGGGGGAGGAATATTAAAAAGAGGGGCTTCGCCCCTCTTAGACACCCCTTCAAGAGACCTTTTATCCCTATTTGGTCCTCTGCTCTTGGATAAGCCTCTCGCCGTAGTCAAGCAGAAGCTTGGCTCGTTCCGGGGGTATCTTCTTTGACTCCAGGTAGGCTTTCAGGGCGTCGAGGGGGGCTATCTCTTCAGCGGTCCACTTGCCCAGTCTGAGGCGGGTCTCTCGCTGTATATCCTTGGCGATGGTAAAGTAGTGAGCTTCTTTTAGGGCGTTCCTGATGTCATTATCCCTAAGCTGACCTTTAATCTCTGCGGGCAGGCTGATTTGGAGTCGGACTATGGCATCCTTAATCCCTTCTTCTGGTTCGGCAATAGTTCCGAGCACAGTTGAGGTGGGGTCGGTGTCCTGGGGCTCAATACCGATGTTAATGGTGAGAAAACGGCGCCCGGTTATCTGGTGGAAGTCAAAGGAGACCTGCCTTTGGCCGGTTTCCTTGTCTGGCTCAATTTCTACCAGATAGAACCCCTTGTCGTCCTCTTCCTCGCCGAAATCTATCCGCTCCAGGCTGCCGGCATAGACTACCGGCGGGTTAGTGCTCAAAACCTGGTGCTTATGAATATGGCCCAGGGCGATATAGTCAAAGGCAGGGTGGGCAACATTGCTTAGCAGTAGGGCATGCTCTTGCCCGATGGTCATTGACTTCTCTGAGCCTACTTTTGCCCCTGAGACCCAGACATGAGCCGCCAGTATTGATGGCAGCCCGGGGTCGAGTTTGGGGATATTGGCAGCAATAATATTGGTTAGCACCTGCTGCAACTTCTGGTTAATCTGGTCAAAGTTAAGATTTTTAGTTTCTTCTTTGCTTAATAGGGCACTGCGTCTTAGCCAGGGCAGGGAGACTATTTGAATAGTACCGCTTGGGGTTGGGATGCGGTAAACATCGGGGCGGTTGGAGACATAGACATTTTTCACCGCCAGGGTATCAAAGATTTCGGTGGTAGTCGCCCGACCTATAGCGTTAGGTAGGTCGTGGTTGCCAATGAGGAGAAAGACGGGGATGCCGGCGGTGGACAGACGATTTATGCGTTTGGCAAACTCCCGCTGGTGAGTCTGGCTGGGCTCACGGCTCTTATAGGCATCGCCGCAGAAGAGGATAAGGTCTACCCTGTTTTCCAGGGCGTAGTCTACTACCTGGTCTAGGGCAGACAGGAAGTCAAGGAGGCGTGTGGATAACCCAGTAGCCGGGTCAATGCGCCCGTAGTTTTCCACACCGAGATGAAGGTCGGCAAAGTGGAGGATTTTCATTAGGTAGCCCTATCCCCCTTTATCCCCCTGCGGAATAGATAATCCGACCCATATTATACCATTCCTGACTGAGTTAGACATCCAACCGGGGCAGGAGTGATTTACTGTGGTCTTGACAGAAGCATGCTTAAAGACTAGAGTTTCATTGGGATCGATATGATGAATAACGTTTTCAACAATCAATACTTGGCTGCCAGACGTGCCCTTGTAGATACTCAAGTGAGGGGTAAGAAGGCAGAAATAGCTGTCAGTAACTTTTTAAATAATGAAGGTATACACTATTATCATCGTATTAAAGAAAGATATCTAGATATCAGTAGAGCAGATATAGAGGTAGATTTTAAGATAGATGAAATAAATGGTTACGAAACCTTTATCTCAGTTACGCATTCAAATCCTCGTATTCCTGGACATAGTAATGAAAATAAGCTGCACCAGAAACTAGCGGAACTATACTTATTTAAACTGAGAAAACCAGAAAGGAGGATAGTGCTAGTTGTAGGTGGTGACATTAGTAAATGGGCGCCTTACGTACTCAAGGTTTTTGAGCTATTCTTCGATAAGGTTGTCTACGTGGAAAGGAAGAGCTTCTCACAAGAGATGTCAATGGCCCTTAAATCACAATTGAATAATAAGCATTTCTGGATAAACGAGCAAAAGTTATTAACAGAGGTGAAATTGCTTGGTCAAGATTCTAGGGTATGTAGCAGAAATTTGAGGCAAGAGTTCTATTCACAAGTTATTCTGAGACTTGCTGAAAAGACGGCTCCTCAATATCCTAATCAGATACAAAGTAGTATTCTGAGAAAAATGGGGGAGGTTGGTATCGATAGTATTTTCTGGGATTACATCAAGAGTGGTCAATATGAAAAAGTCTGGCAAGAGAGAAATTATTTTAATGTATTAGAAGCTATCACAGAGATGATACTAGAAAGTAATAATATATGGTAT
>Ga0163203_1000058_pt1 | contig 27318 bp, 27 predicted proteins | sample PL_2010_330m_FD_113534 | JGI IMG/M metagenome (GOLD analysis project Ga0163203, IMG submission 113534) | Freshwater microbial communities from Powell Lake, British Columbia, Canada to study Microbial Dark Matter (Phase II) - PL_2010_330m | ecosystem: Environmental > Aquatic > Freshwater > Lake ... | reverse complement strand
TAACCGCATAGCTTCTTTGTCGAAAATGCCGGATGAAATCAACCGATCATACGTCTGCTTAGTTTCAGGCGGATCCAAATTCTTCAACTGCGTCTTAACAATCTCTAATATCTCACGCTTTAAAAAATAATTAGTCCAGCCATTTTAAACCACCTCCTTAAAAAATGTTATACTCGAATAAAACAATTACCTTTTACTGGAACAACCGTCCCCACTTTTTTTGTTCTTTTTTGTCACGTTCAAACAATGAAAATCGTAAAAATAACTTAAACAAGTTCCACTTTCAATTTTCTATCTAACGCGTGGGCAAGTTTGTTCAATGTCCTTAAGGTATATCTATTGTTATGGACATCCTCTAACCGAGATACTGTTTATTGAATAGTATGCATCCGTTTCACCAACGCTTGCTGAGTTAATTCCTCTTTTTGCCTGATCTTAGCTATCTGAATGGCTAAAGACGCATAAACCTCCTCATCATCAAATGCCTTTTTGAATTCCGGATCTTTTAACTCTTTTTTTAAATAATTTTTAAATTTTGTTGTTTTCTTCATGATCATGTCAGACTTCCTTGTTTCTTTTCGAAAAGTTTTGCATTATTCGCTCTGCTTTTTCAATTTCTCTTTCAGAAATTTTACCGATTTTTTTGAAAACCCATGAGTTATTATAATTCTCCTGCCACAGAAAAAATATAAAAACCGATATCCATTTGACCCAAACCCCACTCTAAGTTATCGAATCTTGCCCTTACGATATCCGCAGAAAGCCCTGATAAATTTGGTCCCTCTTTTTCAAGTTTTTATATCCACTTTGCGCTTTTTGCTCTACTCTTCTTCTGAAGCTTCTTCAAAAATTTAGATGTTATTTCTGATTTTTAAGCAATCTTTTCTTTTGAATTTCAAACTCTGCTTTAGTAAGAATCCCTCGTTTTTGTAAATCGTCTAACTTTGTTAACTCCGTATACAAATCAGAACTCTTTCCGCTATCCTCTTTTGCGTTGATATCAATATCTGCCTTAAGGAAATCATCTCTTTTGATAACCATGTCAGGACTTTTTATTAAGTGCGTTCTTCTTGCCTCAGGGTCTTTCTTGTCTACAACCCTAAATTGATATTCAACAGCCGCCCAATCCCCAAGAATACCAACTGGATGAGACTCCATAGCAAGAGGAATAGCTATTTTACCTTCTGATGCTGCAAAATCATTTGCTTTTTTTATTGCACTCGAGTTTAATTTTCCTCGGTTAAATGCAAATATTCCAGCGTGATCCTCAACCCTAACCATATATGTATCTGGAGACAACTTAACCATGTTACTGGCAAAACATCCGGACAATAACATTGCAAACAAGAATGGCAACAATATAATCAAACATATTTTTTTCATCGGAATCTCCTTTGATACGTTCTGCCTTTCGAAGGGTGAAATTATTCATAAAGAAAACCGCGAGACCAATTCAATTATACTGGTAGTTGATCAAATAGTTTGCCCGTATTGCTTATTTTAATGCCTTCAAAACAGTATTGTTGTCTCTTACGATTTTTTCTATAATTCCATGATATATTTCAGGTAATTCCTTTTCAAACGAAAGAGCGGGTCCGGTCAAAACACTACCTTTTATTATATGTTCACCTTTCACCGTATCACTTGTAAGAACCGTGCCCGTGGAATCAAGAACGGACACTTGTATTTCATACCAAAACCTCCCATCTATGTACGCATCGAAATTGTATTCCATAATATCGACTTTAAGCGCGCGATCACCAGATAGAGGACTTGTTTGGAAACCACAGGCTTTAAGTTCTTTTAAAATATCTATAGCGAATTGTTTGGCCAAGCTTTCCTTCTTTTTCAAATGGATATCCCATACATTGCCATAACCACCACGATAATGACCTAAATATGAGTCTTTTTTACTACCATTCTTGACATAAGACCTCTCATCCCTAACATCACTCTTGATTACATGCGAAGAAATTATCTTTTCGTGTGGTTCCGGATCATATCCTAATTTGATTCCCGAAAAAGTGCTGCACCCTGAAAAAATAGACACTATTATTGCAATTAGCCCTATGTAACACATCTTTTTCATTTTTCCTCCTATTTTTAATTTAAGAATTAATACGCTTTAGTTTTCCGCTTGGGGTCTTTTCAAGGGAAGAAACGCAAGAAAATTCCTTCGGAACCTTGTATGGTGCCAGACGTTGATAACAAAATTTTCTCATAGCCTGGTTATCAAAAAATTCTTCACCTCCTTCTCTTAGGACGATTTTGGCGCCGGGAAGCTGTCCATACTGAGGATGTACTACACCAAAAACTAATGATTCCCTAACAGCGGGGTGTTGATTAATTACCGATTCCACTTCATGCGGAAATACTTTCATTCCACAGTAATTAATTAAAAGCTTTTTTCTACCGACCAGGTAAAGAAAACCGTCCTCGTCAACCTTACCAAGGTCTCCGGTATTAAACCAATCATCCTCTAACAATTCTGTTCTCTTTTGCCATGGTGAAAAATAAGATTCAAACATGCCTTTTCCTCTTAAATGAACCTCACCTATCCCTTCATTGTCCGGATTTACGATTTTCATTTCATAGTCAGGTAAAATTTTCCCTACAGACGCACGTTTTAACTTATCCCCGGATGTATTAATAAATGGCAAACCCACCTCAATAATCCCATAAGCCTGACTTAGTTCAAATCCGAATCTTTTATGAAAATTATCCGCGTTATCATCCGGCAATCTTGAAGCAGTTGAAACGGCAAGTCTTACATCAGCTAACATCTCCGGTAAGAATGAATCCGTGTTAGCAAGCATATAATAATGAAACGGCGAAGCATAAATAAATGTTGCCTTATTGTTTTTTAGCCCCTCAAGCATCGCTCCGGGAAAAGGATGCGAACAAAGAACAATCGTAGAAGCTCTTCTTAAAAACAGAAATATGGTTACTACAAAATGAAACGCCATTGAAAGAACCCATATTATTATATCGGAAGAAGTAATTTTAAGTCCCTCATCGGCAGCGGAGGTCCTCTTGTCAATCGCTTCATGAGAAAGCATGACACCTTTGCTGACTCCCGTTGTCCCTGATGAAAAACGTATAAACGCGGGATTCATATCATGGTATTCTTTAGGAAGTTCTTCCTTAGTGGCATACTTATAAATAAGGGCTTTCTTTCCATTCACAAAATCAAGTAAAACCTGATCCGTACTCCCGGGAATACTCATCTCTTTTTCTGAGATCAAATAGTTAACCCCTATCCTTTTTGCTATATCGTTAGCCTCCTCTTCTGATAATAATGGAAATACAGGCACAATAACCGCGTTTATTGATAGTACTGCTAAGCTGATAATTATATACTCGATACTATCGCTATATATCAAGGCTACACGCTGTTTCGGCTTAACTCCATAGGATTCCAGCTTAGATGCCAGTTTAGCCGTTTCAAGAAACAATTCACCATATGATATTCGGCGGTTATTATCAATAACCGCGAGTTGATTCTCGTGTCCTTTTGTTTCATTTTTCAGCACATTTATTATGTTCATAAAAACTTTCCTATTTCAGATCCGTCAACTGCCATAAACCGCATACTGAGCGGCTGCAAGGCCAGCCTCTTCACCAAGAGATATGCATGTTCCCATAACACGAGTCGAGCCTAAAGCTTCATGTGAAACAGAAATACATCGTCCCGCACAGTAAAGATTTAAAACATCTTTAGACTTAAGGCACCTAACGGGAATTTGATAATGATCCCCGGACTTAAGATATTGATACCGCGGACCTTTTTTCTGATCCCAAAATTCGATCGGCCAAGCATTTTTAACAACTCCATCGGAAAACTTACGGGCATTTATTATATCAGTTGTTTTTAAGGTATATTCTCCTTTCATTCTTAAACCCTCTCGGTTAAGAATATTGGATGACAGGCCTACAATATGAGATTTTTTTAAAGCCGGCACCTTTTGGGATAGATAATCCTGCACTTGACGCGCATCATCTTTTACTTGGTCTATATTCGGCTCGCCATCTACGGGAATAACACTAAGTTTTATAATACCTTCATCCGTGCCCTCAAGGAAAGACACTTTAGTATGCTTTAAATACGAGGGTAACTTCTTTTCCTTTATCGCCTTCCTAATATAATATGGCACCTTAATAGCACTCACATCATCAGCATTAAGCACCCCTTTAACTCTAATGCTATATCCGGCAAGCTGTCTCTTAACACGCCGCGTCAAGCTATACCCCGCACCACTCATCCTTATAATATCGCCCTCACCGCTACAATCAATAACTACCTTAGGCTTAACAGTAAAGAACTTCTCCTTGCGCTTAATCTCTACCTCTAAAATAACATTCTTGCTTGTTTTTACAGAAACAGCTTTAGAATTAGCCAAAACTTTAAGGTGTTTTTCTTTTTGTATTAATGAAGCAAAAACCGACATGAGGTCTTTATTGAAAAAAGGAAGAGCATATACTTTTCCTATACGCGTAACTATTTTTGATGAAGCAATTGTTTTTAAGTGAGAACAGACCTCTTTCGCTACTCCATCATTTAAAGTCCCGCGGGGCATATTCTTACCATTAGCATAAAGTCCGCAAATATGATTATTGACCCCTTCCCGCAGAATTCCGCCCAAGTCATTGTTTTTTTCTATCAAGAGAACGTTTGCCCCTTTTCTATAAGCTTTTATCGCGGCGCTCATACCTGATATTCCCGCGCCGACAACAAGCACTTCACACTGTAGATTTTTATTCTTCATTATGAGTTTAATTTAGCTTTCACTTCACCCGCAATAGAGTTCACCTCATCCTCATTCAATATTCCATCCACATAAGACAATGTCGCGTTTAATTTTCCTTTGAACTGATTGAAATATATTCCCACACCCGGTGATACCGGTGGGCGTGGCATGTGATATATATTTACCACGTCTTTGTCCATAAATTTTGAAAAATTATATGTGTTTTCACCCACATATGAAGAACAGAAAGACCCGATAGGCCATTGCTTTAATAATTTCATAAGAGGACCCAATATTGCTAAAGGAACGATCCTAAGCAAATTGCTCGCTTTATTGAAATTTTGAAGTTTTTTTTGTTTTACCTGATCGTACATCTGTTCTTTTATATCATTTAAAACACATGAAAAATCATCCGCTTTCTCTTGCGAAATCCTGAAAATAAAAAAGGAAACATAGTTAAAAAACGTCTTTTCCGGCAACTGATCTTTAGTTCTTGTGTCAGTCGAAACCGGTATTATATAATCTCCAGATCGTATGTTTTTTCCGCAGAACGCCTTATGTAATGCCTGGACAGCAACTGTTAGAAAGTATGGCATGACCAGCAAATATCCGGCTTCGGAATATGCTTTCTTCACGATGTGTTCGGTCTGAGTTTTATCGAAAGATATTACTTTAAACTTAAACCCTTTTTTCCTCTGTGCTTTTGGTAAAGGAAAAACCGGTTGCGCGTTTTTCGCCATGGCACTCAATGTGCAAGCTGTATCGCGTCCGGCATCAAACTGTTCCTTCCACCTGTCAAGACGCGCGGATTCCCTTATTGAAACTTTCTTGTAATGCTCACCCGGCTCCTCCTGCTCCAGCTGAAACATATTCAAAAACGCTTCCGCTCCGCGAGCATCTAGAAGTCTATGATCAAAAGTCATAATCAGAGAGCTTTTACCCTCAGAAGTTATAAGTCTAAAGGTTAAATGCTCCCTATCGTCGTCAAAGGGTGTGTTTACAGCCTGCTCTAACTCATCCGGCATTTGCCCTGCCTCAACATCATATACTTTTAACTTTGGAGGGCGTGAATTCTTCCGGTCAAACTTCCAATATGGAGCAAGATTTATATAATCTCTTGAAATTCGACCGTTTACGATAGGGTAGTTTTTAAGAAACACTCTTAACTTCTTTCTTAAGTCATCAGTCGAAGGGGATCCAGCAAGTTCAACCACTATCTGTGATTGATTGCCGACTCCTGTTACTTTTTTATTCGCATAATCAATCATATTAATGATCCAATCAGCGCCAGTCAGATAACGTTTATTCTTGGAAGAAGGAAGACGAAATGCCATAAATTAAACTCCCTCACGGCTAATACGCTCAGCTAAAGAGTTAATGGTCTGAAAGTCTTCCTGCGTCAATCCCGATTCCATTAGCCGCAAATTAAAATTCTTTTCAATAGAAACAAGTATTTCCACAAACCCAAGGGAATCGATCCCAAGATCGTGCAACGGGATATCCGCTCCTATCTCGTCAATATCCGAAGCTAAAATAGCCGACACTTCTTTCATCAATATCTTTTCAATCTCTTTTACATCCATTTTGCCCATAGATTATCCCCCCCCCCTTTTTTTTTACCTTTTTATCAATATTGTATATTGCTGATTTTGTCGTCACGAAAAGTTACTAAAAATCTACCCGCACGCGCTCTCCAATATGTCCAAACATTGTTTTTTAGTGACGGTGTTCGGTGCGTCGGAGGATATCCATACGCCATAAGTGTTGCCTCTTTGCTCATACCGACATCAAGCGTGCCGTTTTTTATATTATCTTGTTCCTCAATTGTAAATTTTGAAAAAGCCCCACCCGGAGTCATCGGATCCTCCTTGGAAAAATATCTATTAAACAATTCGTTCAATTTGATCTTACTATGCTTCATAGCATGTATATACACATACTTTGTTTCGTCATTTACACCGGTAAACTTTATTTTTGTTCCTCCGTAATAATCAATAATAACTTTGGTACCAACAGGGATCATGGCACCCTTATGAAAATTCGTAGAAAGTATTTTTTCAGGATATTCATACCAGATATTGGCTATTGTAAAATATTCGCCGCCTATTTCCACGGCAGGACTGCTGTCGGCAAGTGAAACCCTCATAACTCCGACAATAAGCATAGCTATCATACATACAAAAAATCTGAGTATCTTAACCTTCATCTTTTACCCCTCTTTTTTTGATCGTTCCAGTCTAATATATCCGCGTTCACGCAGACAGTTATACTTAATACAAGCAACACTATCAATATCCATATTTTTCCCAAATGAACAAAGATTTAATCCATGCGGATTATCTTGTACGGGTGCGACATACACTCTTTGGTTTTTTATTGTAAGAGCTGCTACAGCACAATGAAAGGCACTCAAACCAGGAGTACTCCCGAACAAAGGAGAATATCCGCTAATCATCGCTTTTTTTTCTTTTATATCCATGTATGGCGTTTCATCACCGGAGAGCCCATCCGTGTCAAGTATATACATATCAGACTCTTTTTTGTCTTCGGCAAAGGCTCCATGTAAAACCCCGTCTACCTTACAATAGTTTTTCTCGGAAGCATCATCCGTTACCATAAAAAAAACAGCACCCTCACTTGGGTACATTGACGCGTTAGCAGAAAAATCGAAGGGCTTAATATTGAAATCTTTTTCCCTTCCCATCTTACCGGAGATAATAGCGTCCGACACTTCTCCACGCTCATCAACACATCCTACTAAGACATTTTCACATCTTTTTTCATCAAGCCAAGAACGCGCCACATGAAGCGCCTGATGAAACGCGAAAACAAAACCCGCTATGGTAAGAGCAGGTCCGTGGTTCTCTATCGCCGAAGTAATATATGATACCGCGGCATTATGAACTGAATGTGAAAATGTTATAGGAGAAACGTTTTCTTCTCCATAAGTAACGAGGTCATCTAAAAATTTAAACGTGGTTACATGCGGACCAAACGCTGTTGAAAGCACTATCCCCAGCGAACCGGGTTTCTTTTTCACATCAAGTTTACTATCCTCAACCGCGTCCATGGCCGCAAGGGTCGCCATTTTACTGAATTTGTCAGCACGTCTCATTCTTCTTGGCAGTTTTCCCGCAGCGATAACGTCCTGACTCACATGATATGTTTCAGGTATTATAGCCTCCCGCAATACTTTCACGCAGTTATCTATTCCACGTCCGAAAGCTGATACCATTCCTATCCCACTTATGTACATCTAACATTCCTCTGTTGAAACTTTATTTTTTATTCCGCGCGTTCAAATAAAAGCGCGGCATTATTCCCGCCAAAAGCAAGTGACGTTGATATAGCGAATTTTTTATCGATCTGTGTTTTTACCATAATCGGCGCTATCCCGATCTCTTCATCAATTTCAACAAATCCGGCAGAGGAAGGCATCCACCCCACATCCAAAGCGGAAGCGGTAAACGCGGCCTCAAGCCCGCCCGCGGCGCCAAGCGTGTGCCCGGTATATCCCTTAGTAGAGAAAAACTTAACATTATCTCCAAACACTTTTTTCAAAACCTTTGTTTCGACTTTATCATTGTCAAGAGTGGCTGTTCCATGAGCGTTAATAAACGCAACTTCTTTCGCGGTAACCTTCCCTTGCTTTAGCACTGTTTTAAGCGCAAGCTCTAGGCCAATACCTTCAGGATGAGGCGCCGTCAAATGATAAGCATCGGAGACTGACCCGTATCCGGTAACAAATACCTTGGGCGCTATTCCTCTTCCTCTGGCATTAGATTCCCTCTCAAGGATAAGAACGCCTGCTCCCTCACCAAGGTTTAACCCTTTTCTGTTTCTATCAAAAGGAGCGCATAATATATCACTGACTATTCCAAGAGACCTAAACCCACATAGCGGCACACTTTCTAATTCGTCCGCCCCGCCGGCTACGGCAATATCACATAGACCACTTTTTATCCATGATATTGCTATGCCTATGGCATCTGCACCAGATGAACACGCGTTGACCACCGTGGCAGACGGTCCCTCAGCATTAACGCGTCGACTTACAGTCTCTGCTAAATTCCCCTTAACAAATCTTTCAATCTTCTCCATCTGAACTGTTTGTTTATTCTTAAAAACACGATAAAAATCTATATCGTTTAATTGACTGGCTACAGTAGTACCCAAACAAACTCCGGCATTACGCCCTTTAAGCCCGTCAATAAATCCAGCTTGAGAAAGGGCCTCTTTTATCGCAACCATCGCGAGCGAAATAGTCCTATCTCCTTTTTGTTCCGGACACGGCATACTAAGCACCTCAAATACCGGATACGTTAAGGATGTCTTAAAAACAGACGGCGACGCGGCATTACGCTTTCCACTCTCAAAGGAACGCAAAATTTCCTTCAAATTTCCACCCGCGGCTGAAACAGCCCCTATACCTGTTATCGCGATTCTATCCATTGTCGGCATTTTCCTGTATATATTTTGACAACGTTTCAAGGGAATACAATATCTTCATTCCCTCATTAATGTCTTTAATGTTAAGTCCAAAATTCCTCTGAAGAAGCACCACAATTTCTACGGCGTCAAGAGAGTCGAGCCCCAATCCTTCATTAAACAAAACTTCATCATCTTTTATCTTTTTTGGATCTACCCCTTCAAGAGACAAACTTTCCACTAAAAGTACTTTTAGTTTTTCCCTTATCTCTTGCAGTTTTTTTTCTTTGTCATCGCTCATTAATTCCTCCTGTTATTTGAAATATTCATTCACCCCAAACATTGTGAAACAAAAAACACTGATAGGGATGCTCTTTCGTATACGCTTCAAGAAGCGAGGCAAACTCCTGCGCCCACTCTTTAATCTGGGTCCCTTTTTCTTTACCCTTCCGGTAACAAGGGTTTAATACTCCCTTAACTCTAACGTTGTACATACGTTCAGAAGTTTTATTTGAAAACCAAACAATAATTGGGCATCCCGCGGCTGCCGCTATCCTGAACGCGCCCTGCGGAAACTTCGCTTTATCTCCCAAAAAAACTGCTTCTGTTGTATTAAAATCATATTTCCTGTCTCCCATCATAAAAACTAATCCTCCCTGACTCAAGGCATTGACGATCTCAATCGCTCCGCCCATCTCCTGTTCAGGAGAGATTATATTTATCTTGCTTCCGTGACTAATCTTAAGAAAATCTACAAGTGCCGGATTGTCTTCCGGACGCATAACAATATAAAGCTTCTTATCCAGGTTTTCGAGTAACGACATACTTGTCTGCCAATTTCCAACATGCCCTGTAAGAAGAATAGCTCCTTTCTCATGCTTTCCTACGGCATTTTCAACAAGATCGTAAACATCAGAATTAACCTCGTACTTTATTTTCCCGGAAACGGACGCATAACGGTCGATGAGCTGTCTTCCTTGGCTTATGAATAAACGATAGATATGTCTTCTCATCTGAAAAGTAGAACATCCGCTGAATCTTCTTCTAACATATTCTGAAGCCGCACTAATAGCCTCTTTATCAAAAAGAGCGTAATAAAAACATACAAGATTCAACAGAGAATATGCTCCCCTTAGTCCAAACACTTTAAGAAAAGCGATAAAGAACCATATCCCTAAACTATTTCCTCTTTTTTTTGTTTTTATTTTCTTACTCATCCGTACTCCCGGTACTCTGTTAACACTCAAATGAAGGGTGCTCTTCCACAAACTCCCCGCCCTCGCGGGAAACTCTTTAACTGTACCCTCCTTTGAGCCTTGACAAGTATTGTCAGCTTCCCTCCTCTTAATTCTGCGTGCCGTAAAGTAAACAACTACAGCCGCTATTGTCGCGGCCACCGGCGCGAGAATGAGTGAACCTATTAACCATTCAAAAACTCTGTCCTTCAACTGCCAAAAAACAACACGCAATGAAGCCTCCGTTATCCATGTACCATAAAGCATGTAGTGTCCCAGTTCTATGCAAGCTATAGGAATCAAGGGCGGCATGCATATATTCTGTATGCCCAGAGCCATCGCTTTGTTGAGATGCAATCTAACCGCGAAATAAAGTATCACCGGCATATGAAATGAAAGAATCGGAAGCACTCCCAAAAATATGCCCATAGCCGCGGCCGCAGCAAGCCCTGACGGAGTCGCATTCTCCTTCAGCATTTTTTTTAGTCCTTTGATCGGATGCTTCAAAAATTCCGCATAATCAATCTTTTCCTTTATCGGCGTTAACCTTTTATGCGGAAACGGCATAAGTCGTCTTCCAACAAGACGAGCATGCATAAGTCCTATACGAAGATTGTCCCATCGCAAATCAAAATGAGACACTCTCTCTTTCGAACCGACATACTTGACTCCGACTGAAACCATCTTAATATCCAGTCCAGCCCAGGCAGATCTGGTAAGAATTTCTGTTTCAAATTCGTATCGGGAACCTGAAAATGCGATTTTGGAAATATAGTCTACAGGATATGCCCGAAATCCGCTCTGGCAATCTTTAACGGAAAGTCCTGTCTCTATCTTCATCCAAAAATTCGCCACTTCATTACCGAACCGGCTGCGCGCGGGAGCTTGACTTTCTTCAAATCTTCTTACCCCTACCACAACAGAATCTCCTTCAGTAGACAAAAGCGGTATGATTTTTTTTATGTCGCCCGGATAATGCTGCCCATCAGCGTCAATCGTAATAATATAGCGACCGTTATTTGATTTCACATATTTAAGGGCAGTAAGAATGGCCTTACCTTTGCCAAGGTTTTTATCGTGTCTCAGCACGGTTATATCTTCATCATGAAATAATGATCGCACATCAATATCTGTACTTCCATCATCAACCACAACAACATTACGTAAATATTTACGGCAATCTTGCGCAACTTTTTGTACTGTAACGCAATTGTTATAAACAGGTATTACGCACCAACAGTCATCCGTTCCCAATATGCTATCACAAATCACAATCTCTTTATTTTTTGTCATCATGCCTCTCTTTTCGAACAAGCGTATCCCACAAAGATCCCGGAGCCCCCATTTGGTGCATGAACTCTAAACTACTGTCCAGGCTGTCCGGAGGAAAAACACAGTTTCTATTCCCGGCAAAAGCCTTAGTAAGTGTCTTTTTAAGCCATTCGTTTCCTATCGCCGGTTCAATGTAAAAAACCGGCTCAAGCATATCTTGCTTGTCCGATATTATTCCTTTATCCATCGCTACGTCAAAAAGTCCGGTTCCAGGTAATATGCGTATGCCCATAAAGATAAAAGATACTGTTCCTTTGAGACCTTTAATGTTCTCTATCCCCTCGAAAACCGTCTCGCGTGTTTCATTCGGACCACCGAACATGTAGTAATGCGCCGTAGCAACATCGTTAGAGAGAAAAAGATCATTACACTCAACAATATCCTTAAAAAGAAAAGGCTTTCTTAAAGCCCTAAGAGTTACATTTGAGGAAGCATCCGAGCCAATCTCAGCAGCCTGTAGCCCCGTTTCCTTCATGAGTCTTACTTCATCATCTCTAAGATTGCCCGGTCTAAAAAAGGCCGTCCAAGGAATAAAAATTCCCGCTTTTTTCATTGCAGTTACAAGCTCTAAATAATATTTTTCATCATCATTAAAAACCGAGTCTATAAAAAATATGTACTTCACGTCATGCTTATCCTGAAGAGTACGTATATCACTGATTATCGCCTTCGGGTCCCTGGGACGAACCTGTTTCCCTTCAAGATACGGATATGAACAATATAAACATTTAAGAGAACACCCGCGTTTGGTTTGAATTGAACCCATTCCTCCACGTTTCAGATAAAACTTCATTAACTCCGCATCATAAGAAGGAGAAAACATTTCTTTGCTGACCAATCTCTTCCCATGCCGCAGACATTTAGTCTTGGGCAAATGTCCTTGTTCTAATCGCGAAACAAAATCAACCATCGCTGATTCACCTTCACCCACAATGCCATAATCGGCACCTGTTTCTTCCAATATTGCATCCGGCATAATAGAAAACCCGGACCCGCCAAGAACCACAATAACATCTGAAACTGCTTTCACCGATGTTACAATATCTTTAACAACGCTAATGTATTTCTTACCGTTCATGAGATTTACATTGTCAATATTTCGAATAGATATTCCAACTACACTTGGTGAAACTTTTTTAATGATTTCGGATAAATCTACTAATGACATGCCGCTTTGTAAAAAATCATACTGCGTCACACTATGTCCCGCATTCTCCAGAGCTGATGCTATTGTGCTGAGACCCAAGGGATAAACCGGATATGGCGTGTTTGCTGTATTTGAGGAGATCAATAATATATTCATGCGCGATCCCCTTCGCTCTTCAGCCTCTCAGCCGCGCAAGGCTCTTTCTTCAAGCAATAGCATGTAGCATTTTTATCACTAAAATTCACCGCGAGCATTGTCTCAGCATCTTGCTGCGTTATAATCGCCCGCGCACGGCGCAGGACACTTTCAGTATAATCCGTATCTGTTCCCACATATAACATTGGTCCGCCTAACCCCAAACATATCGCGGCTTCAGCTAAAGCGCTTGACGGCAGCGTATATATGAACAGATTTCCGCGTGCCAACTCTCTTCCTTCCGCTACATAATCCCTAAAATATTTTTCGTTTGAATCAAGAGAACCGTTTTCACTGGTCCCCACAATACCGAATGTCTCCCTTTTCTCTAAAGCTGAATAAATAAATCCTGCGTCATGAAGCGCCAAAGCAGCCGCGCAACATACCATCTTTGATGAGAGATCAAACCTTCCAAAATTCTTAATATCCGCTAAAAATATAGAATCGTTACGTAACCTTGAATAAAGCGACTTAATCCCTTCATGCTTATATGAAAGTTTTTTATTTTCACATCCAAAACTGTCGTGAGTAACCCACCCCACTCCCGCTTTAACTATTTTTAAATTTTCAGTATTCTTCATATCATTCGTTATTATCACGCAACACTATGGCCGCGTTAATTCCTCCAAACCCTGAGTTAGTGGAAAGTACTGCAGCGCGTTCCATCCGAGAAGACTTCTCCAAAACCCAGCCTTCAGCCTCCTGATCCGGTACATGTAAGTTCACGGTATTCGGAATTATCTTTTCATAAAGCGATTTTGTTGCTATGCAAGTTTCTACAAGTCCTGCCGCGCCCATTGTGTGTCCGGTACCTCCTTTTACAGAATATATTGGAATAAATCCCGTTCCGGCAAAAACGCTCTTAAATGCCCTCATCTCCATTGCGTCATTATAAATCGTCCCTGTGCCGTGCGCAGAGATGGATCCTATGTCTTCAGGGGCAATATTCCCACGCCATAATGCTTTATTAATCGCATATGCCAATCCGGACCCGTCCCTTATGGGCCCTGTCATATGATTCGCATCATTAGACATTCCCCAGCCTGAAACTTTTGCTAAAGCGGGCATATTTTTCTTAGCCGCAGCTTCCGCGCTCATGAGAAGAACATAACCCGCCGCTTCGCCTAGAGTCAACCCATCCCTATTTTTATCAAACGGTCTGGCAATGTTTTTGGCAAGAGCCATGATGGTTGAAAATCCGGCAAAAACAAACTCACTTACCGAGTCACACGCTACAACCAAAACGGAATTACACTCTCCGCTTGAAATCATCGCTGCTGCCTGCGCTATAGCAATAGTTGACGACGCGCATGCCGCTGAAACTATGAACCCCGGATCGCTTGTTCCGGTTAAATCTCTTATTTTTGCCAAAAGACGTTCAGGGGCGCTGCTGTTTTTTTTCGGTTCACCGGTAAACACATATCGTTCCAAAAGATCGATCTCACCTGTGGTAGTTGCCAGTATCAGCATAGCATCTTTAATGACCTCGTTTGTGCCCTTATCAAAAAGCGGCCTAATCATTTGCATCACAAGCGAATCATGATTAGACGCGGCAATATCAGATATGGTCGCCGCCTTGTCTGCCTGAAATTGGCTGACACAAAACCTTTTAACCCCGCTAATCGCGGAATCCCCGGACAAAAGGCCACGCCAACACGCATCAACACCCCAACCATAGGAAGTAACCATATCATGCTTTACAATTACTACTTCATTTCCAGACATTTAAAATCTCCAGCTTTCCATCTTTCGCGGCACTTCTCCAAAAGTCCTGCGGAAATCATAAAGGGCATACCGGTTTTTCCATCGGTAAACATTTGTACCGTATATCCGGTGGCAGCGCTCTCTCCCCCCGCCTTAGATATTACAAACTCTGTATTGATCCTGGAGCCCTCATCCCATATGAACTTCGCGGTAACATCAAACTCTTCATCTAACAAAAGCGGGCTATAATGATCCACATGAAATTGTACAATCGGCGCTCGTAGATTCTCTCTATAAAAATCGTCGTACGAAAGTCCGCATTTTTTCCCAAGTTCAGCGGAAGCCGTCTCAAAGAAAGCCGGATACCTTCCATGCCATGCTATACCCATCACATCCACTTCGCCGAAAGCCACTCTTCTTTTTACTGTCACACCAATTGGGACAGGAGTCCCCTCCTGACGCATAAAATACCCATTCTTCTTTCTTCTGGAAATCATAAAGTTTCCTCCTCCTTAAACACAAAGGATCCATACAGTTTTATCTTAGCGATCTTTCTGCCCTCACATGAAATAGCGGCCTTAATGGTTGCTTCTTTTTTGTCGGTAATATTTTCAGAATAGTCAAAAACTATTTCTTCATCAACAGATACGGGTGAAAAGAATTTAGCTTCTTTGATTTTTTTCAGTACAAACTCCGTTTTGTTAAGAAATTCGGACAGAACCATCAATGCCTGTATCTTACACACCCCAGGCAGAATGGGACCAGTGGAAAAATGCCCCTTAAATCCCGTAAAATCTGCTGGAAAAGAAAACATGGCAAGAACTCTCCCATCTCTCTCTTCAACCGGAGTAGACATGCATTCCCTTATTTCCTGTCTTAAAATATTCATGAGTCGAACTCCTTAGTATTTACCCTTAAGCTGTAATCATACTTATGATTTTTAAATAAAATTCTCCATGGATGAACCTTTCCGTCTTTTTCTTTATAGCCCTCATACCAAACGGTCCATACTTTTCGCCCTTTTTCCTTATATCGTTTTTCCTCAAGACAAAGCATATCTTTGCCCGCGAAGATATACTCAATCTTGCCTTTGAAAAACGGCTGTGTGAAAACAATTTCGCGTCTTTTCTCTTTAATTCTTGCACCTACAGGCGGAATCCGGTTAAAATATATTTTCCGGATATCATCCGCAACCGCCCCCGTCGCGTCACCATATTCCTTAAATTGTTCTGAGAAAAACATCTCTTCAGTACTATCTTGAGATCCCTTGATCTCAAATATCGTAATACCTGCCGGATTTAGACATAAGGCAGCAAACGTTTCATTTTCATCAGTAACAGTCGCATACCCGATCCCCGCAAAACTCTGAAACTTATAAGAGAACACTATACTACTTACCGTCTTAAATTTCACAGCCAATTTATTGGCGAATTCTTCACGTACAGACTCGGGATTAACTTCACAGATCAACCTAAAAGGCTTTCTATCGAAAGGCACAGTGCTGCATCCGGCAAGCAAAGAGATTAAAACTACCATTACTATTGGCCACCTCATGCTAAACCACGTCTTTCCTTACTGCCTTCTATCCACAATGTATAAACAGTGGGAACAACAAAAAAAGATGTCAAAAACCCAGCCAAAACACCCAATGTAATAGTTCTCCCAATAGAAAAAAGTATGGGATGTTTCGCCAGTAAAAGTGTCCCCGAACCGATAAGCGTTGTGAGCGCCGATAACGTAACAGCTGTAGCAGTAGCCTCATCTCTACCATAGTCTCTGCATGAATACACCATAAAAATGCCGTAATCAATACATAATCCGCACACGATCAATGCGGCAATCGCCGCCGACGCATTAAGAGAAGTCCCCGTAAGAGCCAGGGCGCCCGTAATGGAAAGAATAGCACTTACTACCGGAATAAGAGCTATACATGTCAACCGCGCGTCTCTTAAGAAAACCATCGTAAGTGTTATAATAATAAGAGCGGCAGCTATACTTAACGGTAAAATCTCAGAAGAAATCGACTGTGAGAGTTCACTTGAAAATGCTTTTCTGGATATTATAAACGTTCTATCACTATTCACCGCGATAGGTGAAAACTTTTTTATATATTTGTCTTTGTCCGGGAAGAAAGAAAGGATTTGATATTCTCCATCCACTTCATTCACAAATCTCTCAATAATATTTTCGAATAGTTCCGAGTTTATCGGAACACCTTCTTTAACTGCTGCCGGATTCGCCAGAGTATTCAAAAATACAGAAAATGCTTTATCTGAAAAATCATATAAAGCACCGTTTTCTTTAAAAAGTTCTACGACTTCATCCCGTTTAGATGCATCCCAGAACCTTTTCCAAGAGTCAAGATTAGCCTCCCGAGTCTTTAGCGCGGGCCAAATCGTAGCTATACTCGCGAATCCCGCCTCCGCGCCGGACTTTACAACTTCATTATATACAATTTCGTTGCAAACAATAGCTTCTTCAAGGGAACCACCTGTAACTACAAAGATAGCCGGTTGTTCACCTCCGCCCCATGTGCCGTGGAATTTATCTTCGGCCGCAAGAGTTTCTTTACTACTTCCGTCAAACTGCCTGACATCGTTCTCAAAAACTGTTCTGCCTGAGACAAGCGCTGCTAAAAGAACAAATATCCCCCAGAAATACACCACCCATCGCTTTTTTACATGTCTATGCCCGCGCCCAATAAATCTGCTTACCCCTTCAAAATTACGACTTCGCTTACCTCGCAATATTTGCGGAAGAATAAACAAAGAATAGAAAAGACATATACTTATGCCGCACACAGAAAAAAGAGCCAGTTGACGATATCCCGGAACCCGCGAAAATAAAAAACCTCCGAAAACCCCCATAGTAGTTAATGCACCGACCATTATAGGTTTTGCCACCTGTTTTACTCTCTCAGACCGTCCCCCTGAAACGCGAACAGCAGAATATACATGAATGCCGTAATCAATAGCTATTCCTGTAATAACGGCAGCCATACCCGCGATAAAATACGATACTTGCCTAAAAATAAAAAACGTTAAACAGATCGCCATAAGAACTGACGCTATAGGCATTATAAATATCGTAAGTGTGCCCATATCCTTGAACACACAGATAAAAATTATAAAAAACGCGAGTAAAACTGTAATAGACACTAATCCAATGTCTCTTTTAAGAATGGTCTCGTTATCAACCGCGTGTAAATGCCCGGCAATAATGTCTGCTGAAACATAATCCGGTAGCAATGAAAGCTGCTCCTTAACGTATGTAATAAGCTTGCGCGACAAAAAAGCGTCCGTTACCGGAACTGACGTTTCCATAATAACCATCGCATGAGACTTATCTCGATTTAAAAGAACTCCATCTTCAAAAACCACATCATAACCAAGTGTCAATGAAAGCTTCTCGATATTACTAAGCACGCTTAAAGACACTCCAAAGGGATCTCTAAGCATAATGGCTCCCATAAAAGAGCCTCCGGGCATAAGCATCTGACGGTATATCAGGGCGAAGCGTTCTTTAATATTCTCTCCGGTTATCTGCTGAGTCAGTCTCTCTTGATCCGCCTTATCAAAAAGTTGAGGCGCGTACGCGATAATTTCATTCGCGTCTTTCCCCATGTTTGACGCGCCGGCGATATCTTTAACTTTGGTTATTAGCGGCGAATCTATCGACGCGGAAAATTCTTTTATAGCTCCGGTTAACTCACTTAACGGTATTTCATCCGAATTAAGTTTCATCGAAATAACTACGTTATTTGAAATACGAGATGAATCAAGAAAGTTTATGCTGCGCCTTACTCCGCTCTCATCTGGAAGCATAAACTTAATATCGTTTTCAAACGTTACATAAAAGATACCCGCGCCTGCCGCAACAGTTAAAAACAAAAAAAGAGAGATAAAAGCATTTTGCCTTTTCGTTATGAAGTCATATAAAGCTGAAAAGCACCCATTAAATGTTAACTTTGACATTTCTTAATCTGGGGTTAAGCGGCTCATTTAACACAACATCATCAAAGATAAGCACATCACTATCCCCACCTTTTTCGTTGATCTCAATTTGATGGATATAACTCTCATCTTCTTTAAAAATTATTTTAACTTTTTCAATAAACTCCGCTACAGAACTTGTTTCCTTTGGCACGAAAACAAGAATCACGGGATCCTTATTCTCTATAGTAAAATCATAATCTTCAAGAAAACCTGTAAAATTTCCGGTAAACCATTCCCTCATACGTACTATCATAATTTGTAAAGCAGGATTGGACTCGACTTGAATAATCTGCACCTTGCGGGTTTCTCCATCCCATTGCCTGATAGTTTTACCGTTTATAACCATGGAATAAACTATGGGTTCAGTTACATGCCAGCCCAAAAAATCAGGTTTTTCAAAACACATTACACCTTTAATTCTGATCTTTTTATCGAAATAGGAAAGCTCTTTCTCCTGAACAAAATCCGCACGCATAGTGTTTATCAAAGAAAATTTATTTTCAAGCTTAGCAAGAAAGACCCGCGCGTCGGACTCCGCGTGTAGGCACGCGCCGCCCATACCTAACAACAAGCTCATGAGTACTGCTAAAGAAATCATTTTTCTCATATTGCGTTCACCGTTGCTACTTTTTCCTGTTTTCTGCTGCTATGCCATATCTTAAATTCACCTTTTGCTAAAACATCCTCGCCTTTTGTTATGGTTCCTTCTAATATGCCAAATTCGGAATATTTAGCGACCTTGTACACCGAGACCTTAAGGGTATCTCCGGCAAAAGCTGTGCCTTGTATTTTTAATTTTTTGCACCCAAGTAAAAAACCTTTCTCCTGTAATGCTTTTTTCCCAACATTTTTGATCCCCTGCATAGTTGCGGCAGTTTGTGCCATTATTTCAAGAAAGGCCGCTTCATCCAGCCTGCCATCCTCTCCCACAAAAGGCATATCTTTGTTAACCTTAACAGTAACATCCACGGTGCGTTCCGCAATTCTATCTAAAGAATCAATCAGTCTCATCGGCAACTGATGCGGTATAAGTTTTTCTGCGGAAACAGGCAGATACGTTATCTCATCTTTTTTGTCCACGTTCTTCCAGCAAGTTGGATCAGACGCGAGATAATCACCTGTTTTCTGATATGCGGCACCGCGGCAACCATAGCACTCTTCAGAATTTTCACAACTTGAGCATGGTCCTTTTATTGTGTTGCGAAAATCTCTTAAGTCCTTCACCACTTCACTATCTTTCAATATCTTTTCTAATTTTTGCTCTCTAATGTTACCCACGGGTATAGTTACACCAACGCATGGCATAACATCTCCTTTGGAATTGATTAAACAAGAAAATTGGTGCCTGAGACATTTGTCTCCGATAAGAGGCGGCTGGGGATCCCAAACATGTCCGTAATCTTTTCTGTCAATTTCTGAGAGTTCATTAAAAACTGACCTAATCTTATACATATCAACATCAAGCCACTCATTGTCTATCGCGTTCCCTTGCGGTGTGATTATTTCAAAATATGGTAAAATACCAGCCTCGCGCATCCATCGCCACATAGTCACTATCTCATCTATATTCTGACGGCATATTATAGAACTAATGGCCAAGAAAGAACTCTTCGAGGGATATCCCGCGCTCTTTAGGCTATGAAACGCGTCCCATATCGTCTTACTTGCCCCCTTTTTTCCCGCAAGCATATCCTGCACATTCTCATTAAATGTGTTCATTTTAAGAACGATATTGATCCCACATTCATAAAAAGTTTTAGCCACTTCTTCTGTGATCATATAACCATTGGTAAAAATATCCAGGCCTAAACCCTCGTCTCTTATGAACTTTGCCATATCCATCACATTAGGATACGTCATCGGTTCCCCGCCAAGAAGGATGATCTTCTTTGCTCCCATTCCCTTTACCTGAAGTATCACGTCTCTGATTTCATCCGGGCTTAATTCATTTTCAAGGTTGGGTTCCCCTCTATGGTTATAACAATATGGACACCTGAAGTTACATTTTAGACTGAACTCCATCTCAGCAGTCAGCAATCTTCCTTCTCTAACAGCCTCATCAATCTCTTGACGACTAAAGTCGAAATTTTGCGACAAAGAATAACAGTTAGACATAATGTCATCTCCTATCAATAAAACGAATTGGTTTTCTGGATTTTTTTGTATAAACTTGTTTCTGAACAGTATCATTATCAACAATTACAATCTCAGGACTCACACGCAACCTTGCCTGAAGAGTATTCCGTATCGCTTCGACATCAAGACTGTGTTCATTTTCTGGCGCAATATAAATCGTGAGTTCATCGGACATCTCATTCCGAGACACAGCGCACATATAGTATTCCTTTACTGTTTCCATTCCATCAAGAACATTAAAAACCATTTGCGGATATAAAGTTGTACCGCGTATTTTCAGCATTTGTTTTTTTCTGCCTAAAATAGGACCTAACCGCGGAGAAAACGATCCACATTCGCATGGCTCATTGTTTAAAAAACTCACATCTCCGGTTTTGTATCTTAAAAGGGGCATCCCTTCAACAACCAATGGCGTAACTACAACCTCACCAACGGATCCATCCGGTAAGACCTCACCCTCATCATTCACGATTTCAACTATTCCAAGATCTGACGTTATGTGTCCGCCTTTTTGAGTGGCACATTCGCAGAACGTTGTAACGATTTCCGACGAAGCATACGTAGAATATGTCCGAGCCTGCCAAATTTTCTCAAGAGCAGCATCTATACCAAGAGATTTGAGCATGTTATCTCTCAGGGGCTCCCCTATGCACACAAGTTTGGAAACAGATGTCTTTTTAGGATCCATATTATTTTCCATTAGATGCAATCCCAGTTTTTTCAAGAATGACGGCACTCCGATTATAACAGTGGGACACATATCTTTTATCAGGTTCCTATGACTTTCCAGACTGCTTAGTCCATTCCGTATGGCAGACGCGCCAAGTTTTTGAACACCTGAAAGATATGCCAACCCGGCAATGAAACACCGGTCAATAGTACAGGTTAATAGAACAACATCCTCATCAGAAATTCCGCAACGCCTTAAAGCCTGTTCTTCATTGTAAGCAAGCCTGTTAATGTCATGTTCCGTATACATCATCTTTATTGGTTTTCCGGTAGTCCCGGATGAAAGAGCGATATCAATAATCTTTTTGCGTGGCACCGCGATAAAATCATCATTGTGAGCCTCTATATCACACTTATCAGTAAGAGGCAACTCTGATAATCCCTTAATATCTATATTCCGAAAATCTATTCTCAAACCGCTTAAGAGCCTTTTGTAATACGGTGAGTTATCTCTACAATATGCTATGTGCTCTCTCAACCTATCTTCCTGCATCTTTATCATCTTGGTCTGACTATCAAACTCAAATCCCCTGTATAGTTTTAAATCTTTCATACCCCACCATCCATTACAGTGAGTTCCCTGATAATCATATTGCGCACTTTAATCTTTAATTGAAATGGAGCAATATCTTTATACTCATTCCATTCTAACGCGGGCAACTCATGAATTTTTATTTCTCCGGGACGCATCATAACATTTCCCCGCAGAAGAACTTTCTCATTCCCTGAAATACAAATAGGAACAATCGGACACCCCACCTCTAACGCGATACGAAACATTGAGCCATGAAACGACCCCATCGCCTTTCCTTTAGAACGCGTACCTTCCGGAAAAGAAACAATTGAAACACCATTTCCTATTAGACTTTTAGCTATACTTGAAAACTCATTAAACGGCATCGCCTTAACATTTAGATACCCGGCTACTTTGGCTATGACACCAATAACAGGAATTTTAAAAGGCCAAACATTTACCACCTGTACCACCTCGCGTCTCCGGCACGGATGAGCCACAAGAAAACCATCCAAAAAAGACCTGTGATTGCAAATATAAATACATGCTCCTATTTCACTATTTGCCTCATTGCTCTTATACCTGACCTTAACGAAAGGAAGTGTAATAAAACTGATGCCCATAGCCCAAAATCCTATCAGTTTTCTCACTCGCCTATGAGTACTCCTTCTTGCTGAAAAAAGCGCCTTGAGCATTACGTAAATAGTTGCTAAAGGTATGGCTAAAAGTGAATACAGAACGTATATCACGTATTGCGTGGTATTTAAGAAGATCAACTTTAGATTGAATAGTTTATCCTTACTTCCCATCTTTCGGCAATACTCCTTCTTCTCCTAACTTGGTTATGTAATCATAAATGTCTTTTAAAGAGCGTATGTTTCTGACGCGTTCATCGTCTCGGATCTTTATGCTAAACTTCTGTTGTAAGGCTACAACCAAGTCAACGATGTCTAAGCTATCAAGGCCCAGGTCATCAAATATCTTTTTTTCCGGAGCCAGCTCATTTTTTTCAATTTCAAAGGATTCTTCAAAAACTTGATTGACCTTTTCCACTATACGCTGTTTATCCATTCCTTTTTCCTCCTATAAGGTTGAAATCTATTTTTTACAAACCAGTGCGGCATTTATGCCCCCGAACGCGAAACAATTCTTAACCAAAATATTAATATCCTTTTTTAACGGTTCCTTAACATGCATAATGCCTTCACATTCAGGTGCAACCTCATCTAAGTTCTTAGTAGGATAAACCACGCCTTTCTGCATACCGTCTATAGCCACTATCAATTCTAATGCTCCGGAAGCGCCTAAAGTATGCCCCATATATCCCTTAAAACTTGATACAGGAATGGACGCCCCGAAGACAGCTTTTATGGCTTTCGCTTCCTCTTTGTCTCCGTGTATAGTCGCGGTAGCATGGGCGCAAATATAATCAACATCCCCGGCACTAATTCCGGCATCTTTTAATGATTCCTTCATACATGTTTCCATAACGGCGCAATTGGACTGGCTTACATGTAATCCGCTACCACAAGTATTATATCCGACTACTTCCGCGTAAATCTTCGCACCACGTTTTTTCGCCTGCTCATATTCTTCAAGAACCAATATCCCACTTCCTTCTCCACAAACAAGACCATCCCTCTTTTTATCAAATGGGCGTGGTGTCTTTTTGGGATCGTTATTATATCCGGTTGATGTAGCAAAGAGAATATCAAACGATCCTGTAACCGTAGGGTGAAGTTCTTCGGCACCTCCGCACAAAACCACCTCTTGCATGCCGTGCCTTACTAACTCAAACCCTGTACCGATAGCCTGCAATGCCGACGCGCATGCTGCCGATGTTGCCATAACGCGTCCTCTTATTCCCAGATATTGGGCAACATTCATAGCTGCCGTATGCGAAACACACTGGAAAAATTTCATAGATGACAGTTTTGTTAAATCCCTGTCCGGCAGCATAATTTCAAATGTATCACTAAGACTTTTGGGACTTCCCATTGTCGAACCAATTATACACCCCGTACGCCCGGAACGTAGCATCCCTTCATCCATCCCGGCGTCGGCAATAGCTTCTTCCGCCGCCTTCGTCGCAAAAATACTCATTCTGCTCATAGAACGCCTGCTTTGGCGTGGTATGGATTTTTCATCTTTACACACACTATACGCGCCTACTAAACTGCGCAGTCCAACATATTGATTCCATCCATCCATGTATTCAACAGCGCTTTTGCCCTGCGTAATACCCTCGATAAGTGATACCACGTTATCCCCTAATGGTGAAATCGCTCCAACTCCTGAGATTACAACTCTTCTCAACTGTCCAACCTCCGTTTCATAAAACTACTATACTCATCTTTGCCTATTAGACTGCGTCCTATAAGAAAAGATGACATCATTGCGCCGACAAGCCCTGGCAATACAGAACTCTGCCCGGCCGCATGCAAATTGCGAACAGGAAGTTTTCCTAAGAGATTGTACTGCCCCACTTTTTGTTTTATGCCATAAGCGGATCCGTCATAAGAATGTAGATAGTCCCTAAAAGTCAGAGTAGTCGCCCCGCCCATTATTTCCAGAGACTCTGAATATTCGGGATATGCCTTCAGAATACGTTCTGTTATAGCCTTTATTCGATTTTTTTTGTATTCATCATAATCCTTGCTTCTTTTTCCTGTAACGGAATCTGCCCATTTTTCTTCATAAACAGGGAAAGCCGTTTCAAGAGCGTTTATCATTGAATAAAACTTACCTCCGATTTCTTCCGTGCTTTTCATTATTACAAGAACAGGATCGTCAGCATAGCCGGGATCCAACAATTTGTTAACTTCTCCATGCGGGAAAAGAGAAAGAATCGTGGGTTCGGAATCAAACTCACCATCGTCATGGCAAACCGCGCCATAGACCGAAAAGAACCCGATTGATTCTTCATATGATGAAACCCGGGAAATAAAGGCTTTGCTGAGTCCTTCTTCAGGTAATATTTTAAGTATCTCTTTCGGATGAATAGTAAAAATACAATCACGACACGCAACTTCTTCCCCGTCACTTAATATGAACCATCCGACAGAGTCGTTCTCTACATCTTCACATTTAGTTATAAATGTTTTGGTCTTTATATCAATGTCTACATTCTGAAACTTCTTTTTAAAAGCCCGGATAAATGCGTCCCCTCCATCTTTCACTCTTGCTACCGACTGATATAACCCCAGGCTTACACGGCTATGATTAGCAAACGAGGATTCAGATGGCTTCGTTCCATAACACATACAATATGCGGAGAGTAGCCCCTTCAATGATCGATTCTGAGTCAAGCCATTAAGAACTTCATCCGTACTTACAAAGTCTTCATCTAATGGTTCAGGAGCAAGAGAGATATTTCGTAAATCCATCGCAACTGTATTATCACAAACGCGTTCCATCATATCAAAACACTTTGTAATTGCGTTTTCTTCCCCCGGAAAATATTCTTTTAACTTAGCTATCAAATTGTCGAGACCATGCGGCAAATCATAGACTTCATCTTCTTTTTTAAAAATAAAGCGCATAGCTCCTTCTTTTGTCAAAAATGTAGGCTTAATCTCTTCCTCCATGCCAAGCACTTTCAACATATCACATAAAAGCCCGCCTTTACTAAAAGCTCCCGTAAAATGAAATCCCGTATCAAAGGGGAGCCCTTTACAACGAAACCTGGCAAGGCTTCCGCCTATTTGAGACGCTTTTTCTATAAGAAGTACTTTTCTACCGTTCAACCCAAGGATAAGCGCAAGTGTCAAACCGCTAATACCACTACCAACCACTATGTTGTCATATCTTTTCATACCGATCTTCCTCAAATAGCTAACCCACCGTTAACACCTATAACTTGTCCGTGTATGTACATATTTTCTTCCGTACACAAAAAATTCACTACTGACGCGACATCCTCCGCGGTACCAAATCTTTGTACCGGTATAAGCGGCATTATTTTATCTTTGGGCAGGGCTTCTGTCATTTCTGTTTCAATAAACCCGGGCGCTACCGCGTTAACAAGTATATTTTTCTTTCCAACTTCACGTGCCAACGCTTTAACAGCACCTATTAAACCCGCTTTTGACGCGGAATAATTCACCTGACCCGCTTGCCCAATTTCTCCTGAAGTTGACGAAATAACAACAACGCGCCCCTTTTTCACCGATAACATGGGAAACAACACCACATGCATGACATTATAAAACCCATCCAAATTCGTAGTAAGCACAGAATCCCACTCATCCTTTGTCATCCACATCATTAAATTGTCCCTTGCAATTCCCGCATTAAAAACCACCACATCAGGGGGACATAACTCCACTTCTTTTTTCAACGCGTCTTCCGTAGACTGATAATCAGCTACATCAAAACAAAAAAGAGTACAAGAACGACCCTTTTGTTCAATCTCCTTTTTCACGCCATCTGCCGCGGCATGGTTACTTCGATACGTTAACCATATATCAAATCCCGACTTAGCAAGCTTTACAGCTATAGCTCGACCAATTCCACGACTGCCCCCGACAACCAAAGCGCTTTTTCCTATTTTTCCACTCATAGCACCATCCTAAAATCGATTTTGCCACGTTAAGATTATAATAGTAAACTTGGTATGAGTATAGTAACCATAACACTATTTGACTTTTCATTATACATCACAAAGGCACTTTTTTCAATAATATTTGTAATTAAAAAAAATGGAATGTCGGATTGCATATCGGAGATAGAATAGCTTTAATGGATAGAAAAAAAGATTGATCCTTTTCACAAATATTTTTTCTTCCCGCACATATTATCACAAGCTATTGTTAAATGTTGCAAATCGAGTATTTTTTGGAAAAACGCACATTTTACAAGCATCTGAGAAGCCTAAACGCATAATTAAAAAGGACGGAATTCATAAACGGTTACTGTTGTTTAAGTTGCAACCAAACATTATAGAGGGTCACCTATTGCTGTAAACTTTACAATTTCACCAAATCGCACAAATACCCCAAAAAGGTCCAAAAAAGAGAGAACAAAAAGGCGACAAAAAAAGGGACGGTTCTATTTTTTCGCTTTCCTCGGTCGTCCTCTTTCTGCTGGAATGTTATTAACACCAAACTTTCCTTCCATTTTCTTTACAAATCCTTCTGTTCCCATGAATAGATGT
>Ga0163203_1000057_pt1 | contig 27349 bp, 15 predicted proteins | sample PL_2010_330m_FD_113534 | JGI IMG/M metagenome (GOLD analysis project Ga0163203, IMG submission 113534) | Freshwater microbial communities from Powell Lake, British Columbia, Canada to study Microbial Dark Matter (Phase II) - PL_2010_330m | ecosystem: Environmental > Aquatic > Freshwater > Lake ... | reverse complement strand
GGCGAAGATCGCCTCGAAGGCTGTTTTTTCGGCGGGGGTTATCGCCTGGAGGGCGTCGTGAAGAGTACTTACGGGCACCAAAAACCCTATTAGGTTTTCTGGGGTAGTGTATTCAGATCCTCCTGCTATATCGAAAAGCGCTTTCCTATATGCCAGCATCTCCGCGGAGGCAGAATCCGCGGCGTCGGTTATATTTGGAAAATCGCCGAGGGAGCCACTCCAGAATATATTCGAGATGTTGTCCGCGATTTCTATAAGGCCGGCGTCCCCTGAATTGTAAAGGGCCATAAGCGCTAATGCCTCATCATATATATTGAATCCTTTAAATATAAATGCCGCTTCGGCCGCCGCATCCATACCGTTTGTAGCTAGTATTTCGGCAAGCACGGCGGTCACTGACCCTGTAGGCACCTGGTAGCTGGACAGTAAACCATGAGAACCGTCAACAGCCGTTGGCAGCCAGTTCATGAGATTTTCCATGGATACCAAATCCGGCAGTAAATCAGCCATCGGAATCTCTCCGCCCAATACGAACGGGTCAAACCCGGAAGTAAGAAATGAAACCCACACGGTGGAGCCGGTGCTGAGAACGTCAGTAGGCGGAGTCCACCATCCGAAAGGAAGATAAATTCTCTCTGAGGCATAGCTAAAAGCGGCATTGTCACCGCCTATATCTACCTTATATTGTTCGATACCGTTACGCATGTTTATCGCGTCAAGAAGCGCCTGATCTGACCAATCCTGGTGCGCGGTTCCATCATAGTATTCCGCGATTTTCAGCGCCGCCTCTATGCCTCCGGCTGTCCATTCTATTGAAATTGCTTCTCTGGCCGCTGTGTAAGAAAGGCCTACAAGATTTGTTCCATCATAGTTGCCGGCAAGCATTTTGGCGGCCTGCCATATACTGTCCGCTGTGCCCACGCCGAACATCGCGTCTATTTTTTCGGGGCCAAGCGCCGCTAATGCCCATGTCTGGCAATCAGTCGCGAATGTAGAAGTATAAAGATTCCAGGTTTCGCTTTCATAATAAGCGGACTGCGCGAATGTGTTGGTACCGGCATCGAAGGCATATGTCAGAAACTGCTCCATTTTCTGCATAGCCGCCTGATATTCAGTTTTTCCCGTAATTTCGTAAAGCATGCTGAACGCCGTGTACCACGAGATAACGTTTTCGGTTGATATTTTGTTGCTGTCATCGCCATCCCTGCGCATCCTCAAGCCGCCTATTTCGTCCACTATAAGATCTATTGCGGCACGCGCCATTCTTTCAGCGAGCGCAAGTTCGATTTTTTCGGGATTATATACAGTGCCGCCCGCGCAGTATTTCTGATAATAAATTTGCAGCTGGCTTATGGCGAGCCACGCGTTATCGCCGGCTCTGGCGTCGTAATCGTTCCAGGTATAATCGGTTCCGGTAAGCGGATTCTGAAAAGAATACTCTCCGGTTACGGGCAGGTTTCTGAAAAAGAGGCCTTCTTTTTTCGCGTTTAAACTATCGTTTACGGAAACGCCGAAAATATCGGCGAAAGCGTTCCTCTGGATTTCAGTCGCGCCCGCAAGCGCATAGTGAAGTTCCGCGACGCCCTCTAATGAATCTATGAAAGTATTCGCTTTGTTAAAATCGTAATCAGCGTCGCCTGATATAACGTCAAAAAGGATCCCCGTATAGTCGGGATTATCAAAACCATCTTCCGTGGAAACACCGAAAATTACGGTAAAAGCCTCTTTCTCGGCGGCCGTAGCCGTCTGCAGGACGTCATGCAGAGCAATAACCGGGCCCCGTAATAACTCGATAAAATTGTCGCGATTATACCCCCCTTGCGCTGTTAAATCGAAAAGCTTACCTAAATACGCCGGGTTTGTCACCGCGGCTTCTATCCCGTAGATTATCTCAAACGTGGCTTCTAAATTGTTATCCACTATCGCCGTGTGAAGATAATATACTTCCAGCATTTCAGCAAAGTGCTTAGCCGGAGGGTTCGCCGGAGAACCATACAGATACCAGTAGTCCGTTACGATAGCGAATAATCGTTCGACGTAGGCAGTGGTCACGCCGGTGGCGGGTGGGTTAGTTATTGTAACGCTGTATAATGTTTCAAAAGCGAGTTGTTCATCGCCTGTCGTGGCCCAAAGCGCCTGGTGGTATTCGTATGCCAGATCAAGATCAGAAATCATAGTTTCCGGATTCTCGTAATAGGAGGGGTATACTATTCCAAAAAGCTTAGAGACGTAATCGGGGTTACTGCTTGCGGCCGCCGGGACGGCAATACCGTGAATCTTTAAAAATGCCTCCTTGGTGTAAGCATCCGCCGCCTGTATCGCTGCATCCAGTTCATGCGCCTTAACCATCAGATTAATGAAAGTCGCGGAGTCGAGATAATCGTCCGGCGCCACTATCCCGAAAAGCCTGGCAACATAATCGGGGCTGCTGCTTGCGCTCGCGGGAACCGCGACGCCGTAAATATTTAAGAACGCCGTCCTGGCATCAACATTCGCCTGCAGCGCCTGATCCAGCTCATGCACTTGAACCATCTGATTAACGAAAACCGTGGCGCCGGGATAGTTGGGGGTTTCGAGCACTATAGCATATAACTTCAGGATGTAAACGTCATCTTCAATATTAACTGTAATTCCGTAGATATTCCAAAATGCCGCCGAACCGCTGGGATCGTCTAATATAGCAAGGTGAAGGTCGACAGCGGGATCAGCAAATGCTGGAGTCGCGAAATTCGCGAACAAAAATAGTCCCGCTAATAATAGGGAAAATAGAATTAGCATTCTTTTATTTTTTCGTGTCGGTATCATAACGTGTTCCTTTTTTAAGTCATTAAATAACTTAGCAAAACTCAAACCTCTTTTCGCTGACATATCTATAGTATACACGATTCCTAAAGGGAAATGGTAACAGAAATGTAACTTTTATGTAACATAACTGTAATAGCGGACATATGAAAATCACACGGTATGGTGTATGAGCTACACTATATAATGAAGTATAGCAGAAAAGGAGAGAAAAGTCAACTAGCTTTTTTAACACTTAACAACTGTTACAAGTAGGACCTAGGCGTTTATGAAGAGTTCGCGCACTCCAAGCGAAGCGGCTCCGAGCGAAACAGCGTCTTTTCCCAGGAAGCTCGGCATGATCTGGGCGGCGTTAAAGGATTCTTCATAGGCATATACTTTCACGCAATCTGTCAGCGCTTCCATGAAAGCGCTGCCGGCTTTTTCCATCCCGCCGCCTATGGCAACCACCTGGGGGTTAAAAACATTCACGAGGTACGCCACTTTAATGCCGAGCCAGTGCGCGGCGTCTATCAGTATTTCCCTGGCTGCCTTATCCTGTTTTTCGGCGGCGGCAAACACGATTTCCATGGTAATCTGTTCTTTTTTATTGCCGGCCAGCTCTAAAATCAGGCCCCCCTCTTTTTTATCGGCGAGGGCGCGGGCCTTTTCGGCGATGCTAAGGTCAACGCCCCTTATTCCGTAGGGCGCAACGTGCACTTCGGGAGTAACTATCTTTTTTTCGTTTAACAAAAGCTGTATTTCTCCCGCGCTTCCGCTCGTGCCGCAGTATATATCGCCATTTATTATAATGCCGCAGCCCACGTCCGAATAAATATACAGCATCTCGCTTATGTCCGTTTTCGGGCTTAAATTAACTTCGCCGAAAGCGGCGCAGGTCGCGTCGTTGGCGATGAGAGTAGGTATTTTAAACTTTTCCTCTACAAGGTGCGCCAGGGTATAAAAATTGCTCCTTGTCCTTCCCCTTGCGGGATCAGTGTCGTGTATTGTACCCGAATAAATATCGACTATCCCGGAAACCCCCATGCCGATGACTTTTATGCTTGATGGCGGGGCCTTGAATTCTTTAAAAAGTTTCTCCAAAGCGACGACAGTACCGCCAAGGACCTCTTCCATGCTGCCTTTCGGCCTTGGCAAAACCACCTTTGCCTTAAGCTTCAGGCCCAGGTCAGCAATAACGGCTACCAGGTTTTCCGGCCCCACATCTATTCCCGCCACGTAAGCGTTTTCCAGGTTGAGTTTTATAAGCTCCGGGCGCCTGCCGCCGGAAGAGGTATCGAGCCCCCATTCCAATACAAGGCCTTTCTTGATATAATTCGTTACATAGTTTGACACGGAGACAATGTTTATGCCGGTCTCTTTTGATATGTCCGTCCTGGAAAGAGGGCCTTTTCTTCTTATGTAATTCAACATCACGAGGTTTTTTCTTTTTCTCTCGGAAATATCCTTATACGTAAAAGTATATTCTTTCTTCAACATATTCCTATTTCCCCCTCCCCATCACGACCCTTACGGAACTCTCTTTTTTGCCCTTAGACGGGATGATAAGATTCCCGTCGATTTTTTTACCGTCAACGTAGATTTCTTTTATCCCTTTTTCCACGCCTTTCGGATTAAGAATTTCTATATCGAAAAGCGTCCCCCTGAAAGGACGCTTTATGGAGCATTTTTTCCAGCCGCGGGGTATGCAGGGGTCCACGCGAAGCCCGCCGTAGTCGCGTCTTACCCCAAGCAGATATTCTGTCGCCGCCATAAAAGCCCAGCCCGCGGTTCCCGTAATCCACGTAAAAGCTCCTTCCCCGTAAAGATATGGGTGTCCCGGCCCTATCAGGTACTCCGCAAACACGTAAGGCTCCGTCTTATACAGTTCATAATCCTTCTGGCAATTAGGCATTATTTTTTTCATGGCTTTATATGCCCTGCCGCCGGCGCCGCGCATAAGAAGGGCCGCGATATAGAAAAACGCGGCATGGCAGAATACGGCGGCGTTTTCTTTTGTTCCTTCGCTAAACATGCTGATCCTGCCCAGGGATTTTTCGTATTTAGTGTATGCGGGGTAAAAAAGCGCTATTCCGTGTTCGCCGTCAAGGTACCTGTCGACGCTCTGTATGATTTTTTTCGTTTTATCTGCGCCCGAAACGCCGGAAAGGAGCGCCCATGACTGCGCGTTTATGTAAATCTTGCCTTCTTTGTTCTTTTTTGAGCCGTATATTGAGCCGTCGTCCGTAAAACCCCTCGCGTACCAGTTTCCATCCCAGCATTTATTTATCTTTTTTGTCATTATTTCGGCTTTTTTTCTGAATTCCTTTACCATATTCCCTTTGCCTATTACATCCATCATCTCCGCAAAGGCCTTCAGGCTTCTCACGAGAGCCATCGCGAGCCACACGCTCTCCCCTTTAAGCTTTATTCCCGCCGCGTCTATGGCATCGTTCCAGTCGGCATGGCCTATAAGCGGCAGGCCTCTTTTTCCAATATCATAAAAACAATAATTCAGGTTCTTCTCAAGGTGACGGTAAAGCGCCCTGCTTGCGCCTTCGGACGGGCCGCCCTTACGGCTGTGATCTATGTGCCAGCCGCGGATCCACCTGTCTTTCAGATATGGCACTTCCTTAAAAAGGATGTTTTTGTCGCCTGTTTCTTTCATGTAAGCGCTTACCGTCATTGTGAGCCATACCTGGTGGTCCTTATTCGGCCTGTGCTGCGCGGAGCCTGATATTTCATCCCACCCGGGAGCGGAAGTGCCGTCTTTCCTGATAAGGGAGGCGAGGCGCAGGATTTTCCTGCGCGTGATGTCTTTGTTGAGCGAAGCAATCGCTTCGGCATCCTGGCAGGAGTCTCTGTACCCTTTTCCCCCGCCGCCTTCATGATAAAAGCTCGGCGACCTCGACCAGAAATTGCATATATAAAGTTGGTACTTGGCCCATGTATTAAAAAGCGCGTTAAAATCCCTATCGGGGGTATTTACGGAAATATTTTCGCAAATCCGCTTGCGCCACAATGACCTTACGTTGCGAAGCTCTCTCTCGGCACTCTTTACGTTTCTATATTTCGATATGAGCCGCGTCGTCTCAGCGCCTTTTTTCGCTTCCCCGAGCACAACGGTAAATACCTTTGTCTGGCCCGGGAGAAGCCCGATTTTATGCCTCAAAACCCCCACGCTGTCTTCACCGGATGAGAACGGCGTATTCGTAAATTTTCCGGAAAGCATCTCCGGCTTTTCCTCCGTATTATACCTGCCCAGAAAGGCGTCTTTTCTTGTCACGCATCCTTTTACCGGAAGGCTCGAGGCGATAAAAAGAAGGAACGGAAATTCCTTTATCGCCATGTTTTTCCAGATAGCGGTCTTCTTGGCAAATATACCGTTTCTTTTCCTGTCGAACCATACCCTGTTATAAAGATTCATGATGTTCCTATACCGCAGCTCTTCATGGTAATCGCCTATGAGCCATTCTATATAGGGGTATATTTCGAGGCGGCGGGCATCAGATCCGGTATTCGTAACCTTGACCAGCCAGACCTCGCAGGTATCTTTTTCCGGGACAAAATAGGTAACCTCCTGTTTTATGCCTTTGTTCCGCGAAGTGATGGTAGTATATCCGAGGCCGTGGCGGCATTCAAAAAAATCGTATTTTGCCCTTATGGGCCGGTAGGTCATGCTCCAGACGGCGCTTTTGTTTTCCCTGTTCTTTGTTACGTCCTTTACGTAAAGGTATCTTCCGGGACGGTCAAAGTGCCAGTTTTCAGGCGCCCACCGCGTCATGCGGTGAGCCCTGCAGTCCCTGTAGAATGAATATCCGCCCGCTGTCTGCGATATAATCGCACAGTAATTTTCGTTGGTAAGGTAGTTGGTCCAGGGCCTTGGCGTATTTGGATTGTTTATTACAAATTCCGTGCCGTCTTTGGAGAAATGCCCGTATTTCATGTTAAAAGCTTAGCAAATACGGCCCGCCTTGTCAATGGAAATAAAACTTTTAAAAACCTTTAAATATGCCTGGATAATTCTTGTCATTGTTTTGCTCGTGCCCGCAATGACGTATTTTTAGACGGCTACGGGGTTTTTTTGATATTATTACCCCAATAAGACGGAGAGTATTTCGATTTTACCCTCTCTGAGGCGGGTAGAGAACGGCTCTTTCAGGCAGTTTCTTTTTACAATTGATTTTTTACCATCTGCGGTTTTAATGGTGAACTGAACCGGCGCAACCTTATTTCTCCCAAAAGTATTTTTTCGCCCGGGGTTCTTATACACTATGAGGGTATTCCCGAAAAGGCTGAAGGCATAGGAATTTTTGGGGATATTTACGTTTTTTTTCGTTTTTCCGAAATCAAATTCTATAGTCCGGCCTTTTTTCGTAAACAGCGTCTTATGCAATACGGGAACGGGTTTAAAAATTACGCCGCTTTCCGAAAACAGAAACGGATTTTTTCCCAGATTCATAATTCGCAGCATCGTTAAGAATTCCGATGTGGCGCCTGTAAGCCTCGCGACAAAACCCGTTCCGTGTAAACTTTTATCAAAAAACTCGCTGCTTACAAGAAACGTGGAGTTCTCGAATACGCTTCTTCCGTACACGCCGGGATCCTGAAAAGGGATCAGCGCCGTTTTAAAATCATCATAAAACTCCCCATAAAGGCCGCTTCTTAATACCTCCAGAAGGTACTTATATTCCATGTGGAGCCATACGCTTTCATTCTCGAGCCATCCCGGCGTGAAAACGCGTGTTCTTCCTATTTCGAGGGGCTCGGAAGCAACCGACACGTTCAACTTATACATACCGAGCTTTTTGTCGTAAAGTGCGCTATTCTTTATATTTTTATACAGCCGGAGGGCGCGTGATTTATCTTTTTCCATTTTTAAAACATGCACGGGCCCTTCCAGAAACAGCGGAAGCGGCCTTGCAGTAAAGCGCCGGGGGTTATTCACAAAATAGGTATACGGTATTCCTTCGCGGTTTTTGCTTCTCCTGATGCCGTTTTCCAGCTTTCCCGCCGAAAGCGAAAGGAACTCCGCTATTTTTTCCCTGCTTATTTCTTTCTCGCGGCCATTCACCCCGAAGCGGACCTTTTCGCGATAGCGCTCTTTAAGCGCGTTTGAATTTTTCCAGTATGAGATATTGGCGCGCGCGGAAAAAGCCTTCCGGTTTTTCCCTAATTCTTTCAATAGTCCGTCGAGGAAATCCGAGACTTCCCGCGGCAGGCGTACCGAGGCCCTGCCGGAGTTATTAAGCGTTTTTTTCAGAAATACGACAAGGCGTAAAAGTTCCGCGGCCTCGCAAAGCGAAGAGCCCATTATGCCGGGCAGGCCGTTTAGGGAATCGCACCAGCCGGGCTTATCCGCTTCCATTTCCATGCCGCGGCCGGAAGGGTCGAGAGAGGCCATTTTGTTGACAATAATCGTAAGTATCTTCGCCGCCAGCGAACATCCGTAAAGAACGCCGGTGCCGGACTTTGTCCTCACCCATGATTTTTCGCGCTTTCGTGAATTGACAAGCTTTTCTTTTTCCTCGTCGAGATAAACGCAGTTATATTGCCTGACATTTCCCCTTGCGTCTTTCACATATCTTCCGCTTCTCGGCTTTACGCGGTAAGGGCTGTCAAAAAATAAAAAATCCTTCCCGGCAAAAAGAAGGCGCGTTATCCTTTCCGGAAAAATTGCCCCGTAGCTTTCCAGAAGGTCCAGGTTATAGGTCCAGTGGTCGATCCAGTATCCTTCTTTATGCTCGGCGGAAATCCTCCCGCTTTTATACGGCTTTATCACAAGCGGGTTAAATCCGTCCAGCTGTATAAGGTTGTAGAAATCATTTATGTCTTTGGCCCCGATATCCGGCTTTATCCAAACGGAATTCCGCCTGTTCTGGTTTGTATCCCTGAAGTTTCCGTCGCCCTGCGAATAAAGCTCTGGCTCCAAAACAAAGTCATTGTAATCCCTTTCCGGGTCGCCGTGTTTTCTGTTAAATACATAAATGGGCTTTTTGCGGTTCACCGGGATTACAGGGTACCCGCCGCGCAGTGTATTATCGAGGTTTGTCTGTTCGGCGTAGGCGTCAAATTTTTCCATTCCGGAAAAAACGCGTACGGAGGACGAAATTTTTTCGGTTTCCGTTTTGTTTTGGGCCCTCTTGTCCCTGAAAAATTTTTCTTTTATGCCGGCGCTTACTCTCTTAAGTTTTTTCGCGGAGGCGGCATGGCCGATAAGGCTCGAAATCGAATATTTCCCTCCCCCGGGGAGTGATGCCCTGCAATGTGAAAACGCCGACGGCGTGATATTTTTGGTTCTCTGGGGCGCGTGAGGGTTAAATTCATTCCCGGCAAAGGCGCCCGGGTAGGTCAAATCGCCGAAATCACCAAAGACCGAAGCCGGGTCCGCTATTATACCGGGGCGCCCGCCGCCTGAGTCCATGCTAAGATAGAAGGCCCCGCCGGTAATACGTTCTATCCGCGAGACATCGGCCGCGTTTACCTTCAGTTTATAAAACGGCGTTTTTCGGCCGACTCCTTCGGTTTCCATCCACGCCTCTATCGTGCGCGACATGTGTTTCATGAAAAATTCGTTCATCCCAAAAGGGCATATTTTTGGCATGCCGTCGATTATTTCCAGGCTTTCGGCGTGCGGCGAAAGATTTGTTACGCGCACTATCCTTGCCAGGGCCGGGAAATCCTCCCCGGGAACGGTAAAATAAATTATTTCTGTCTTAAGGGAATGTTTTTCCGAGATCTCTTCTATTCTGAATTCGTAGGGTAAAACATAAAGCGTTTGAGTGTGCGTATCGCGGGGGCAAAACTCACGCAAGCGAAATGGTTCGTAGATAACTTTTTTGCCCTTATGATTCAATTTGATAAACGTCCTGAAGCCTTCCAGGGGCGTTCTTCTATATGAAATATTGGCGGGGTAAAATTCCATGATGGCCCCGTCTTTATCGCGTCTCCCGAAAGAAGCCATGCACTGGCCACGGTTTACATAGAATGTCCACAGCGGCTTTCCGTTGAGTCCGGCTATGCCGGGAAGAAAACTTGTGAACGGTTTTTTCGCGTTATAATTTTCGATTACGAATTCATGTTCCATCTTCATCAGTCCAGCGACAGAGGGTTATAGTTCTTTTTCGCGAATATCGTATAAGCCGTCCCGGCGACGGAGCCGGTATCGGCGCCTTGAGGCGTTCGCCAGCCGTGGCCCGTATCAGCGTTCGGCTGCGTGGCATAGGGCAGGCACCCGGCCCCCTGGCCGCTTCGCGACGGGCTTGATATTATCATTTTATCCAGTTCGCTGAGATAAAAGTCGGCTTTTTTGTTAAATTCCACGGCCTTTTTTGTTTCATCGAGCGCGGAATAAAAATCAGCCATCATTCTGAATGCTATCACCATCTGCGCCGTCCATTCGCTTGAGACAACGCCGCCTCTTGCCACGTTCTTTGACTTGCCGAAATCGAATCCGGTTACCGTGACCGTAGTTCCATCGGGCCTTCTGAAATCCGTCGTTACGGCGCAGTGGTCCTCGGCAAACTTTATAATGGCGACGGGGTCCATGCCTTCTTTGAGAAGTTCCACCGGGCCAAGTGCCGCTATGGCCCAGGCCATGGTGTCCGTCGCTATCGTGGCGTCACCCTTACCCCTTTTCATCCTTCCCGATTTTCCGGTATAGGTGTTTTCTTTTATCCATCTGAGGGTACTCATTTTTTCTTTCCCGTATATTTTTTTCCCCGTAATACCATAGAGCATGTTAAAAAGAGCGTACGCGTCAAGATTATGCTCGGTGGAATACCATGAAAAACGCGGGCCGCCTTTTATGCCGCCGTCTTTGTCTTTAAGTAAAATTACCCATTTCGCGATGTCCTGGGCCATGCCGAGATATTTTTTGTCTTTTGTTTTCTCCGTGTATTGAAGCGCCGCTATTGCCATCCACACATTCGGGCCGATATTTACGGTGTGCTCGGCGGGATTGCCTGTTACGGCTCTATAGGCATTATAATATCCGTCTTTTTCTTTTTTCGCTTTTTCTTTATAAAAGGAAAGTATCTTTTCCGCTTTTTCGGTATCGCCTGAAATTAAAAATACCTGCAAGGCAAGGGCCTGGTCGTAGGTAAACGCCCAGTTCCTTATCGAAGGATCACCTTCAAAACTCATTACAAGGCCTGTGAATCTATTCTGATGCGTTTTAAGCCACTGGTACATATTTTCAACCGTCGCTTTTTCAAGTTCGCGGCGTTTTTTTTCGGCTCCCTTTAAAAGTTCCGCTGCCTTTTTTTTTCTGGCAAGAAGGACTTTTATTTCCCGCTTGAGCGCTTCGGCTTCCGGGCCTTCTTTCAGCGCGAGTTCCTCCATAAGCGCGGCGTATTTTTTGTCTATCCGGGTCGCGGCCTTTTTATAGGTATCGCTTATCTCCTGCGTCTTATAAAAACGCTCGATAAGCGCCTTGTTTTTTTCGGCCAGAAGAGCCGCGCGGTAATGGGTAAAGCCGAAAAGGCATATAAGCGCTATTATGGCGAAAACGGCTATCCTGGGAAGCCACATCATGCGCCTGGCCGCGTTTACTATTCTTTTTTTGTCGGCCGGGGCGATTTTTTCATAGAAAATCCCGAGCTTGAGCTGTTTATGATGATCGGTATCTTTTATCTCATGCCATGCCACCCGGGCCTCCGCCTCTATGGGCCTGTGGGTAATCGGCATGTTGATGTGGACGCGAAATAACGACTTTTCGTCTTTAATAGCTGAAAGAAATCCTGCTTCAGGGCCGTTTACGGTAAGGCAAAACCCGCCGAGTGAGACGTCACGCGTAAATCCCTGAATGAGGCGGGGCGCATGAATTCCGCCCGGGGCGGAATCCTGAACCTGAGTCGAAGGATATATCTCTACGGGAAATACGGAATTCAGGCGTATGTATTTTCTGCGTTCGCGGATAGATTTTTCCCGCATTCTATCAGAATTTTCCCTGGAAAAACATCCTGAAAATTCTTCTTGTATCCAAAACAGAGACCCTTGTGGAGGGCCACCTGGTGCTGAATACACCCGGGTTTTCGTTTTGAATCCACGCCTCGCCGAACATAAAGGTAAGTTTCTGGTCGTTTTTAAGCTTCCAGTTAAGCTGGGCGAAGATATTGTGGTGAGGCCGGAACTGCATATCATAGCCCTCCGTATTATTTGCTCTCGGTATATCGAGCACCCTCGAAAGCGAATATCCCCAGTGAAAATCCATGTCTTTGGCTATGTCATAAGTAAGTTCAATTGAGTCATGATTGTGGTTGTTGTCAAAAAGCGCCGCGTAATTCCGGTTTCCGTTGGTTACGTGCGTATATTTTACCGAAAGATTATCCACCGGCTTTACGGTGAGAACGGCCTTCGCTATGCTGTAAAACCTGTATGGCGGAAAATCAAAAAGATATTGGGAGTATAAAAACGGCACCAATCTGTCAAACCTTATATCGCTTTCACCGATTACCTCTCGGGTCAAGTCATTAAGTATTCCTCTCGGAAAATCCTGCGGGTCATTTGTCGCCTCGTATATGCCGTAAACGCTTACCTTCCCGTCCAGAAGATCAAGTTTTGCCCCGCCGGATATTGTCGCGACGTCAGCATTCTTGCCGTCGGGGATTACGGCGTTGAGAATCCGGTCATCGGTATACCTGCTTCTTATCAGCGGATCCAATCCCCCGACCGAGAGAGGGTGTACTCTGTATAGGCCAAGCCCCTTGATCTGAAGGTTCGGATAAGGATTGCAAATCGCCTCTAATCTTAAAATGCTCTCTATGAATTTGCCATTAACGCTCTCATGGGCGTTTCTAAAATTGAAATAAAAGTCGAAAAGTTTATCCGAAATATCGGCATGCGCATTCAGTCCCAGGACATACCTGTTAACGTCTATGCTGTTTCCTATTCGTATATGCTGGTCGTCGGGGGAAAGCGGGTCAAACCAGATGTGGCGCCCCCACTCTCTGTCAACCCTTGTATCCTTATAATCGCTCAGGCCCGGGCGGAAATCCTCGCCCATCCATGTAAAGCTTATGTCACCGTCAAATTTATTGCGCTCATCAAGTTTCACTTCTGATTTCATGCCGGCCGTCCAGGCAAGGCCATAAAATCTCTGACGGCTAATGCCGGGGTGCTCAATTCCCTCGTAACTCACGGCATATTCCCCGAAGATATCGGTTTCGTCCGCGATATGATAGGCCGCGTCCATCCCCATTACCTGATTAACGGCTCTCAGCCGCTTTTTGTAGATTCCGTATTTTGAAGTGTATGTGGCGCCGGCGGTGATCCGGTTTGAAGGGTAAAATTTCGCCCTTGCCGCGATCGGGATGCTGTCGACTTCCTCGTAATAATCCCATAATGACATCGGTGTCGCGCCGGTGATTTTTATCTCGGCTATGTCCTTCACTTTATATTCAAGCGCAACCCCTCTTAAAAAGGTAAGATAGTTGCGATTGGAGTCCTCGGCAAACCACGCCAGGTCCCAGTCCCATTTTGCCGGGTCTATGGCATTAAGTAGGCTCATGCCCGGATTAAACCTGAATAACCACGGGCTCGGCGCCCAATAGACGTGATTATTGGAAAGTTTTAAAGGGTCGTCGGTGGTAAGCGCTTCCGCCTGGTCGGCCATGGGAAAGGCTTTTACGTAAAGCGGCTCTTCATTATACTCCACCCACAACTTCCTCACGGGCCTGAAGAGGTGGTCTATTTCCACCGAGCGGTTTAACGAAAGATTATATGCTATCCTCTGCCCTAGGCCCGCCGGCATCGGCCGACTTTGGACCAAGTCGTGGGTTACCTTATCCTGAATTACCTTTAGCTCATCGGTGTAAATATAATTGCCGCGGTAGGTACGGAATGTCTGGTTTATGGTTTTACCCGTTGCCTCCCAGTACCTGTATTTAACGGTAACATTGTCCGCGCGGCCAAAAAGGTTCTGCGCATGAACCGTCTGCTTGCCGACGCCCACGAATGACCAGGGATCAAACACGAGCTCGGCATATCCGTTCCATGGGGTGCGCGTATCGGTCTCTACCTCAAGCTGGTACCTGTCAAATATCCTGGGGTCATACGTATTTACGTTGAGGTCGTTGCCTATATATCTGAAGTTTTTCTCCTGGTAATCGCCGTTTGCCTCCTTCCAGTAGAACTCTCCTGAGTTAATTCCGAAACTGCCGCCGTATGTGCCGCTTATCTTAACCATCGAATTTGCCTGGTCGTATGCGCCGGCCGAAACGCCGAATCCTGCCGCAATAATGAAAGCCGCGATTAAAAGAAAAATGCATCTTTTCATAAAAGTCATCCCTTTATTTTGATGCGGACCATCGCGATAACTATGCCAAGAACGAGAAAAATAGCCGCCGCTATGAGGTAAATAAACGCATCTTTTCCGCCTTCTTCCGTCCAGAGCGATTTCAGGACATAATAGGCTTTTTTCGGGATCCTTTTCTCTATGCCGCCGGCTGTTTTACGTTTGTGGTCAAGGCCCACTATCCCCCACCACTCTTCGTTCATGTTGCTCCTCGCCTTGGCGTCGAAGTAGTAAGCCGTGTTGTCCCAGTTGCCGTTTGTATCGTGGATTTTCCGTCCGGGTTTATAACCCGCATTATGTTTCCACCATTCGTCGCACCATTCAAAAACAAAACCGCCGAGCGAATTACCATCTCCTTTATCCCCGGCTTTATTTTCGCAAATCTCAAGCCACTGCATCTTAAGAAAGAACGCCTGCCAGTCTTCGGCTTCTTCCTTTTTAAAAGCGTCATACCTGTCCGCGCCGAATTCCATGAAAACATTGGGCTTGCCGAAGTTCCTATCCAGCCGCTGAAAATAGGTACCGAATGTCTTGCCCTGGTACACGATTCCCCCCAGTATGTCAACATCCGGGCTGAATTCCTTGGCCACATAAATCGTTACGAGCTCCCCGTTACCCATGACAACGGGATGGTTGAGGTCTATCTCTTTTATGCTTTTGGTGATTTCATTGACAAATTTGTAATATATTTCCGCTTTCGCCTCTCTTCGTCCCTGGGGAGAGCGAAATAAATCTATCTCAGGCGTGGTCCAGTCTCTCAGGCCCCTGTCGAAAGAATAATTATTTTCGTTACCTATTACCCAGAAAAGTATGCCGGGCTCGTCTTTGTAGGTTTTAACCATGTCGATGATTTCTTTTTTCATATTCTCTCTGAAGGCGGGGTCGGAATAATCGGCGGGCGGCCAGTCCCAGAAGCCGAGAAAATGCCCGAGCGCCGTCTTGATACCGTATTTCTCGAAGAAATCCCTTATTACCGTCTTTGTTTGCTCCGGATTGTAGCCCGGTTCGTATAATCTCACGGCATTAGCGCCCATTTTTTTCATAAGGGCGCCGTCTATAAGATGCGGCTTTTCGGGAGACGCGAAAAAATCGTATCCTGCCCCTTTTCCTATCGGCGTATAACGATAGCAAACGCCTTTCACAAAAAAGGGCTTTCCTCCCACCATAAGATGCCAGCCGTCTTCTCTTTTTTCCGCTTTTACAGGGCCCTTGAGGCGTTTCTTGCTTTGCATAACGGATTTTGCGTACGGCAAAGCCATGTAAGCACTCGCCAGAAATAGAATGAAAGAAATAACCAGGCTGATATTTAAAACTTTCTTATTCATAGGCAATCTCGTCAAGATAGAACGCGGCACCTTCCGGATTTTCCATCTGGCTTACAATAAAGTTGAATCCGCCGATTATATGCGACAGGTCTTCGTTTTTCAGGTCTATAGTGTATTTTTTCCATTCAGGCGTCAAAACCACCGGCCCTATGCTTGCGGAAGTAGAATCCGAAAATTCTCCCTGTATGCCTCCGATTTTGAATTCCGATACTACCTCTCCGCCTTTTTCACCCCTTGCGTAGAAGACAAGTTCCCTGGCGCCCGTAAGGTCGTAGCCGCCGGGAAGATTACCCCAGTTGTTGGCCGGGTTCTGCCAGTATATGCCGGCCCAGCCGGCGCCCTGGGGAACACCTGGCCGTGTAAGTTATCTTTATGCAGGAGCGGCGCGAAAAGGGATTTTCCCTGCAGCCGTCGCTAATACGCACATCTCCGTAATCGCCCATCCATCCGGACGGTATGAAATGATTTTTGAAATAACCTTTTTCGGCATACACGTAGAATCTCGTCTTGGCGCTTTCGTTCTTTTTTTCGCTAAAGGCCTTCTCTGCCTCGCGGAAATTCTTTCCGGTGGACTTGAGTTCCGACATTTCTCCTTCGGGCAAATCCAGAAGGCCCTTTCCCTCTCCGCACCCCGATAAGAGAAATACCGCCCCCGCAACTAAACACGCCTGTACAATCAAAATTCGCTTTAGAAACATCCTCTCTTCCTCCTTTATTTTTCGTATCTTATATCATCCAGGTAAAACGTAAAGCCGTTCGGATTGTCATTGCAGGAAGCTGAAAACCCGAAGCCGCCGCTTATACAGGAAAGATCAATACCCTTTAAATTTATAATGTATTCCTTCCAGTCCTTTGTTAGCGTAACCGGCCCTATCGCCGTGGAGTCGGAATCGGAATACGTGCCTCCCATGCCTCCTATTTTGAATTCGGATATAATTTCTCCGCCCTCTTCGCCTCGCGCCCGGAAGGTAAGTTTTTTATATCCTGTCAGGTCGTAACCGCCCATTTCATCGCCCCAATTATTAGGCGGATTCTGCCAGTATACGCCTATCCAGCCGGCATTCTGCGACCTTTCGGCGCTATAGGTTATCTTCAGACATGTTTTTCCGCTGAAAGGGTTTACGGTGTCCCCTTCGTTTATCTCAATGTCTCCGTAGTCTCCCATCCAGCCGGAAGCGTAATAATGGTCCTTTTTCGACCATTTTTCAGTATAGACGTTGAATACTTCCACGCTCGGAATTTTCCCGACTTCCACGATTTCGACGCTTTGTTCCTCGGCCAAAACCATTCGCGCCTGAAACCCTGAGCCGCAAGCAACCAAAAGCGCTAAGACCAAAAACTTCCCTGACATAAAATCCCTCCTTCTTTCTCTTGCGCTTACTTCATAAAACGCAACGCCATATTATACCACATTTTTTTAAATTGTTCACTAATTGTCGGGTTCCACATTCTTTTATACGTAAAATAGGATTTTCTCAACTGCCTTTGGCGCGGGCTGTCAAATCCCCGGCCCTGCGAACACAGCCCGAACCACTCCTCGTATATCCATCCGCCTTTCACGGGGCCAGACCACTGCTTGTGCGTATCTTGCAAGGCCGGCTCGTAGGCCTTCCACCACTCATCGGCCCATTCGAATACTATTCCGCCGAGGACATTTCCGCATCCGTAGCCTGCGGTGTTGTAAAAAATATCGTTCCAGCTGCCTTCGTGGTATTCACTTTGTGCTTCTTCGGCTTCTTCCCTGGTGTAATTTTCCCAGTATGCCGGAGCGCCATATTCCGTAATGATAACAGGTTTATCGCACAGGCGTTTGATATCGTCCCAAAATCCGAACCCCTGCCAACCCCTGTAGCTGTTCGCGCCGAAAACATCCACATCCGGGCAATATTTGGCGAACATATCGAGATATAGCGTGTCGCCGTTACACAGAGCAATCGGATGATTGTAATCTATTTCTTTTATCATTTTGGCAATTTCATTCGCGAATTCGTAAAAAGGCGCCGGAAAGCGCTTTGCGCTATTGGCTACGCCGTAGTTTGTCTCATTGCCAAGCATCCACATCAGTATGTAAGGCTCATTCTTGTACTCCTCTACCATTTTACGCACTCTTTTCTTTAATTTTTCTTTATGCTCGGGATCGGAGTAATTTGTGCCTCGATACCAGCTTGCGCCGCTTCCCACGGCGTAAGTCCCCAGCAAATCGCCCATGATTACCATTATCCCGTATCTTTCATAAAGTTCCCGAAGGAGTTTCTTGTTGGCATTGAGTTCGTGGTCATAGATTCTTATGGTGTTAACCCCCATGTCCTTCATAAGCCTAAAATCGCCAATGGCAACTTCGTTTTCTTCCCGGATATCATTCAAATTTTCGTCAACCCAGGCTTCGTAAGGGCCGTCTATCAATCCGTCTTCATTATAGTCTGCTTTCGTCCAGTCAACGAGGGTCCCTTCGTCGGGGCTCTCACCTATTTTCGTGGGCAAATACGCAATCCCCTTCATTATAAAAGGTTTGTCATCCACCATCAGTTGCCAGTCGCCCCCTTTATATTGAAGAAGATTCACTTTGCCGTATCCGATCTGTTGCAGAACCGCGCCCAAACGCCTCTTATTCTGCTTTTCTACTACCTTATAAGGCCGGCATTTTGTTATTCTACCCGGATTTACATAGTAAATGTCATCGACAGGGTCGAGGTTAAAACCGTTTTCGATTAAGACGCTCGCGCCTTCCAGCCTCATGCCGAGAAGAGGATATTTAGCGGTCAAATAACGTATCTTGTCTATTGCCGCCTTGGCCGGATACCAGGGCGTATTCCAATAGGTAAAACTTACTGTTTTTGGGAAATGGATCAATACGGCATAATACGCCTTTATAGCCTGGCTTATAAGGCCTGCATTTTCAAGGGTGAGGGCCGTATAAAATTGTTTTACACCGGGAGCTTCATTTGCGGTAGCCCATTTGTAGAACGAAACCCTGTCATCGGATACATATAAATATTTCCAATGGTCACCCTTAAGCTTGCCCTCCCCGAGGAGCCTTTTGTAAAGAGGGTCCCTATAAACGCTTGTATTAGGATAGATACCTTCGCCCACGGCGTCGGCCAACCCTCTTCTGTCACTTATGACATAACCGTAATTAACCTTGCCCTCATTTACAAATTTACCGTATTTTTCATACTGGACGATTTTCTCGTTACCTGCATCATGGAGATCGAATCCGGGCCGAGGCAGCGCTTTTGCCGTTATCATTCGGAAATTCCACACCAGAAGCAGTGTGACGGCGGCAATGACGGTAATTAGAATTGTTAAAATAATTTTTTTCATTCTGCCACTTTAGGATCTGTATTCGTCTGTGTTTTTATTTTTTCGATATTCTTTCCGCTCACCTCCGCGACTTTCCAGAACCAACCCTTGGGATCCCAGTAAAGCGCGTACGGATACTCCGTTATTACCGTTTCAAATTGCGTTATAGCTTCGTCTTTTTTATCCTGTTTCATGTATAGTTCGCCCATTACATAATGGCAAGTTGCGACATCATTTACTACCGCATAATCGTCTTCATGGCCCGGCCTCGCGAAACCCCTCATCTCTTTTGCCTTTTCCTTCGCTTTTTCCTCGTAGAGCTCAAGGCACTTACCCGTATATTCCATTACGCCTTTATAATCTTTTTCGGCGAGCTTCTCCCACGCGCTTACGGTAAGGTTCCAGCTCGAAAGCTCCGAAAAATCATATTTTTCGCTGTGGGCCTCGGGTTGTGGTTTTTGCGCTGTCTGTTGCAGAGTTATGCCGTGCTCTTCTGGAATCCCGCGGGGTACTGATTTGCCGCGGCCTTTCATGTCTTCCGCCTTGCAGGAAAGCAGCGCACAAAATAGAATAAAAAAAAGCACCATACCCGCCGCCGATGTAACAAGCGGCCGACTAAAATTTTTCCTTTTCATAACCTGCATTTTTTTATTAAAATCCATAGCCCACAACCCATTTATCTCTATACCGCGCCCGCCGTTATTCCCTGTATAATATGCCTCTGCATAAAAAGGTAAATGACTATAACAGGTATAACCGTTATGGTTATCCCCGCCATGAGAAGCGGGTATTCGGTAAAATGCGCCCCTTGGAATATCATGAGGCCCCTTTGAAGCGGCATTTTCGCCTTGTCATGGAGTATAATCATCGCGAATATATATTCGTTCCATACCGCAAGGGTTTTAAATATGGCTATTACGGCGACAGCGGGCTTTGCTATCGGAAGCGCAATGTGCCACCATATGCCGAGCTTCGAGCATCCTTCAACCTCTGCGGAATCCTCGATATCCTTCGGTATATTATCAAAAAAAGTCTTGAAAAGATATATGGACAGCGATAATCCGATACTTATCTGCGGCAATATGTATCCGAGCCTCGTGTTCACCAGCCCCAGTTTAACCAGGAGAACATAAAGCGCCACAAAAGCTCCCGGAATCGGAATCATCATGGCGGCCAGGAATACGTAATAAATTATATTTTTGCCCGGCAGCGTAAGCCGTGAAAACGCGTACGCGGCGAGCGACGAAATAAGAATAAGCCCTCCGACAACCGTCACCGTGTAGAAAACACTATTTAAAAAATATACGCCGAAGCCCCCGCGGGTCCAGGCAATAACATAGTTTGCCCAGTTGAAGGCGGCCGGCCACAGGCTCATGCTTTTAAAAATTTCCTGTTGTGTTTTCAAACTTGAGGAAAACATCCACACGAGAGGAAAAATGCAGGTAACGGAGACCAGTATGAGAACGCTGTGCGATAAAAAGCCGCTTATAAAATTCTTTATAACATATTTGTCGATTTTTCGTTTCATGTTTGTATTCTTGTTAATTCATGTTTAAAAAAATCACGTTTGCTTAAGGCGCTTTGATATATTCATTTGCATTACCGAGAGCGCAACCAGCGCCAGGCCAAAGACAAGCCCCATGGCGCAGGCATATCCGAACCGCGAGGAGTGCAGCATCTGCGCGATGATTCTGCTTACGGGCACCTCCGTATGGTAACCCGGCCCTCCACCTGTTGTCGAAACGATAATATCGTAAATTTGCATTGTGCCCAAAACGGTGAGAATCATAACTAGAACAAAAACAGGTATCATAAGAGGCACGGTTATCCGTTTGAATACATCCCAGTTACTGGCGCCGTCTATTCTTGCAGCCTCGTAAAACCGCCTCGGGATACTCTGAAGCCCTGCCAGAAGTATTATGAAGCCCCAGCCAAAGCCTTTCCACATGTGTATGACCGCAACGCATGTGAGGGCGGTGTCGGGGTCAGCGAGCCATGTTTTCGCGAGATGCCCCAATCCGATCTTGGCCAGCCAATAGTTCAGAAGGCCGAAGTTCCCGTTAAATATCCAGTTCCAGATTAACCCGATAACTATGCCTGAAAGGATCGGAGGCAGAAAGAATATCACTCTGTAAACCTGGCCGTATTTTATGCCCCTGTCTACAAAAAGGGCGAGTATTAACGCCAGGCCATTCTGGATAATAAGCGCAAGAAGCGTAATATAGCCCGCTTGAGCCATGCTTTGCCACCATATAGGGTTATCGAATATTATGTCCTTAAACTGCGCGAGGCCCACAAATATCATATTTTTTGAAATGCCGTCCCAGTCAAAGAAACTCAATTGGAATATTTTAAAAAACGGGTAAATGTAGAAAAGGCCTAGCATAATCACGGCCGGCAGGATAAAAAGGTATTCCCTGCCTTTTGCTTTAAGATTCGGGAATACGGTATTCATCTTTTTTCCCTAAGGGCCTTAAGCCTTGCGGCCTTCTTTGTTTCTTTTAATTTGGTCTTCTCGACATTTTCGGCAATTTCAAGGGGCGTGGCTTCGCCTATTATGATAGACTGTATCCCTTTGTCAAAGGCCTCCGTAACAAGCGGGAATTCTTCGATCGGAAGAAACCTCGGATGGACAACGTTATCCATATCATCGGCAAATTCGGCAATAGGGCCTTTAAGCATGTTCGCGGAGTACCGGTTTGCCGGTATATTGTTTGTTTCGACTGCCAGAAAAGACTGCTGTTTGCGCTCTGTCAGCCACCTCAGAAATTCTATCGCTTCTTCTTTTACGGCAGAGGCTTTATTTACGACAAAACTTGTGGTCCCGCCCCAGATAAACATGCGCCTTTTTAAATTCACCCGCGGAGGCAGTGAAACCGCATATCTTAAATTCGGGTTCATGCTTTCATAAACATTCACGCACCATGAGCCGTTAAACGCAATCGCCGCGCGTTCGTTTGCGAATATCTGCTCTGCCTCTTTATTCACCATTGTAACCACTCCCGAAAATAACAGGCCGCGTTCTTTCATCTGTTTAAAAAGAGAAAATACACTTATCCACGCCGGGCTCGTGTAAGGTATTTCGCCTTTTATGGTCGCGAGAATTTCTTCTTTCCCCATGATATTCCATGCAAAGTTATCGGCAAGGCAGTGTATCATCCATGTCTCCCCCCAACCGCTTACAAGCCCGGGAGTGCCGGCTTTTTTAAGCTTATCGCCCAGTAAAATAAATTCGTCCCAGGTAGCAGGAAGCCTTGAGGTATCCCATCCTGCTTTTTCAAGGAGATCCAGGTTGTATATCATCTGTATGTTATTAACGTCAGTAGGAACGCCGTATATCCCCGGCTTTACGCCGTACTGGTTGCCCTCTGAGAAGCAATTCATGGCCAGGCCGCTCTTGTAGAAAACATTTTTCCAGGCGTCGTTGTCAACCTCCATATAAGAGGTGAGGTCATGGACATGGCCTGCTTTTATGAATGAGGCGAAATCCCTCATTTCCAAAAGCACGGCGTATATATCCGGAAGTTTATTTGTCTGAGCGGCTGAGCGTATTTTTGCGGCATAAGCTGTAGTAGGCGCGTATAACTCGAATTTTACGTTTATTCCTGTTTTATTCTTATATTCCGCGGCAAGTTTATCGAAGGCATCTACTCTGTCTGACATCCAATGCCAGACTATAATTTCAGTTATGCTGCTTTCGGTGGATTTTTTGGCGCAACCCGTGAAGGACAGCGCTACCAGAGGGATTAACATAAGCAGGATTGGCCTGATAATACGACATCTCCTTGTTTGCCATACCGTAATTATAACTACCGTTAACTATAGCTACCGTTAACTATAGCCACCGTTAATTATAATCACTGTATATAGTATCATAGAGCGTTTGAATGTCAAATATTTTTAATGTTACATTTCATACAATGTACATTTTGTAACATTAATGTTACGCCGTTAGTGTTCTATATATTGTTTGTCGTGATACATTTAGTCTTTTCGCAATTATTTCCATTGAATAGCCTCTCGCCCGCAGTTGTTTAATCGAGAACTTTCTTGCTTCGACATTCTCAGGAGAACGCAATCTGCCTTTTGACCTCAATTCCTCTATCTTTTCTTCCAAATCTTGTTCACCTAAAAGGTCTTCTTGGGCATTATTTACTGTTATTGATTTCGGTAATAATTTCATGATTTTTAATCTGAATAATTCTAGAGCTCTTGGATTTTCCCAAACCTCCTCAGTCTCTGTTGTTCTAGAATCGTATAATAATTGTTTATAAAGTTCTCTGGCTTTAGTGGTGTTACTGTCTAAAATTTTCAATATAAATTTATAATTAACAAAAGTTTTTTTTGTGAAGGAATCGCAATATAAGCCGCAACTTGACCATCTATATTTTGAGGGATTTTGAATTAATTTCGCCTTTACAGGATTTAAATGAACATACAAAGATGCGCTCAACAGATAATTATCATCAAAACATAACGCCTGACGGAAAGCCCCGCCAAAAACATGGCCTTTGCGTTGATATTTTTTATTAAAGAAAATAGCGTACCTTTCATATAAATGTTTCATCGCGTTGGAAAGATTATCTTTGGAAAGGCGAATGAGAAGATGAATGTGATTTGGCATAAGGCAATGGCAAAAAACATCAAAATTAAACTCTTTAGCTCCTTTTTTCAAAAGATAAAGCATATATAGATAATCGCTCTCCTCTAAAAACAACGGCTCTTTGCCCACAGCTCGTTGTGTTATATGACACACCGCACCGGGAAAGGAAATTTTGTCTCTCGCCCTAAATATGCGTTGTATCTTTCTTTCTTCTACTAAATCTAAAATATCCATTTTTAATGTTACATTTCGTACAATGTATGTTTTGTAACACTAAGATTATATATTATGGGTGGGGTGATGTCAAGAGGCGCGTACAAATATTACAACGACCACAGAAGTTCGCGCCGGGCGCGGACTTTTCTCCTCATTTCTTCCGTAAGCGGAACCAGCTTTTCCAGCATGAGGGCTATTCGCCCGGCTATTCTGTTGGCCGCCCCGCCCATTAACGCTAAAAGAGCCTCGGAATTTACGTCTTCTCCGACAAGCCTGCTCATTATGCGCTGCAGGGTAACGGCGTTACCGCTAAGCTGCTCCTTGCCTATATCCCCTGCATCGGTTAAGCCCAACACGACAGCCGCCGTCTCTATTTCGATAGCGTTAGAAACACCTTTTGTTTCGTCAGCCGGCCTTCTTGCGGGGATTATCTTATGAACAAGCACATTTTGTAATCTTCCGCGGAGCGTTTCGTCTTTATTTATTCTTTCCAGGTCATCGGTATAAACAACAAAAACGTGTTCGTAGTCACGGTCGAATGTCTTGCCTATCAGTGCATCCACCCCTATTTCGTAAGAATACAGACCCACTGTGTCATCCGATTTTGATTTAAAAAGCTGCTTTGACTGCATAAATGAGTCGTTGGCATGCATCGAGGTCGGCTCATGCACGATAATGCGTTTTGCCCCGGTGAAGGCTTGCCGGGTTAAAAGCTCTCTCATGGCTTTGAAACCGGCTGCAACCTGTGCTTCGTCTTTACCCGGTTCGTATTCCAGATAGACAACAGATGTACCGGTACCACGTATTTCGTATTTTCCGAGGGGCGCCTCTATAAATTCGCCCTTCCGCGCTTTTGCGATTTCCCCGCCATTTTCGTCAAGAACAGCGATTTCGCCTTCTTCTACGAAAAGGCTCTGCGGCCGGTCAAGGGCAAGCGGTTCTGACGGGAGTGTATCGCCCATCTGTATGGTGTATTTTTCGATAACGCGGCCATCTGCGACGCCGGCCAATTCCCGCTTACTGCCTGTTCCAATGCTTTTAAGCGCCGCTTCCTGTTTCGGCGCCGCTTTTCCGACTCTTTCTATTCTTTGGATTGTTTCCGCCCACATTGAAATGTTCCGCGAATCATGGATGGGCTGTGTATCGTATTTTTCCTTTACGCCCCTTTCATATTCCTTCAAATAATTACCCCTATGGGCCGCAAGTCTGTATTGATCTACCTGCAGATATTTCAGTAAGCTCTCGAAATAAGTATGGAGACGCTCCGGATGTGGATTATCCTGTGGTTCAAATATTTCCATGTAAACCCTAACGAGGCTTTCTGTGCCCGACGGCCTCATTATGGCCCTTGCTTTGAGCCGGCCGTTTTTATCGTATACCGTTATGCAGGGTCCTTCCGTGCTCTGTGCGCCTACATGAAATACCTCTATAACCTCTCCGTCTTTAAATTCAAACTTCTTTGCCTTTGGTGTTATACGTTCCCAATTTTCGCCCTCACCGACCAAAAGCACCACATTCGGGATGTTCGCTTCCGAGATTCCAGTTATATCTTCGGCGCTTTTCCCAAAAATTGACGCCAATGTCGCTATATTTTGAGGATTATCCAGATTGCCTTCAACGTGATCGATTGCCCTGAACCGCCTTATCATTTCCTGTTTAGCTTCTGTTGCCTTCTGCCCAGCTGCTTCATCGTGAATATCTTCCGCGGTTCTCTGGTCGGGTAAATACATATCGAGCCTTTCATTGTAGAATAACCCTCCCAGGTCTTTTGCCATATCTATGTAGAAATCCAGCATATTTTTATTTTCCAGTAAAAGTTTGGCCGCGGTATCATACAAGGCCAATGCCAGTACACATGTATCCTTGTCTCGGTGTGCGCTCGCACCCTTCTCGTCTTTCGTAAGCGGCGCAATAATCGCGCCTCCGCTTTCTTCCATTAAGAGAATAGGAATCGCACTCGGGTTTTTTTCGTCCAGCCTTTGCGCTTCCTGCCCTAAGTTCTTAAAACCAACGGATGTCAAAATGACCGTACCGCCGTTTTGCTCTATCATGGCCTTTCCTATTGTTGAGGTAGGAATGGAAGTCAAAAGATAGAGATCTTCTTTTCTAATTTTTCCTGTTGCAAGGGCCTGCCTAATCCTTTCATACCCGATAAGGGTAAATATTTGTTGAGGGGTAAACCTCACTATGTTTACGGTCCCGCTGCCAAATTTCATCTCGGAAATAAAAAGACCGTACTCTTTTGCCCTTTTTACGTCTTTTGCGGGTATAACGACCGCCGTGCCGATCCTGTCTGCGTCCATATCCGCGGTAACGGCTATGAGCACGCCTTCTGTCGTGGCAAGTTTCTCAAGCGCTCCGGAAAACTCGAGGGTCTCCGGCCTTGAGGGATCCGGCCTTTCAATGCCGCCTATATTTGGATCGGTTTTTTTGTTTATTAAAATAATTTTTTCGCGCCACGGATAATCGGCGAGCATTCTGTCCAGGTAATACTCCATGGTCAATCCGCCCACACCGTAAAGTCCGTCAAAGATAAATTTCGCGCCGCGATCCATTGCCTTCTTCATTCTTTCGATAACCTCCGGCGTGAAAACACGACTTAAGTATTTTTCATAATAAATTTTTTTCGCATCTACGAATTTTATCTTATCCGTATCGTAGGGGGCTACCCTGACGAATTCACCTGACTCATACAGTTTCTGCATCTCTATCGCTATCTTAGCGCTGATATCATCGGTATCTACCCCGCCGTAATAAGTTGATGATTTTACCCCGTTTTGGTTCGCAGGATTATGGCTTGAGGTAATTTCCATGCCGCAGACTATCTCATCAAAATAATACGCCATGTATGAAGTGACCGGGGTTGCCGTATAGTCACTCGTATCCCTATATGGACTGATTCCGTTTGCCAAATAGACTCTCGTAATCATATCGGCAAATTCTTTCGAAAAATATCTTGGATCGGCGCCTATAAAGGATCCTCGGCGGCCCTCCGGGAAATTACTGTTAATGTAATTCGCGTAGGCCTGCGCCATTAACGCAACTACAGCTGCATTTAGTTGCGGGCCCCCTTCTATGTCGTTAATATCCAATATTCCGCGCGTTCCGGCCGTAGATTTCTTTAGCCTGGCAATAGCCCATTCTATGTTTGTCCTGTACTTTTTAATCAAAGCGGGGATTGACACTTTAAACCCTTCGTTCGGGTTGTCAAGCACATCTTTCATGGAAACTTTCGCCGGCCGACCGCCGCTTGGTACATCCCATGGGCCTTCTTCGTCTTTCACGGCAAATACGGTCGGGTTACCGATCTGTTCGATCCTTCTGCCTTCCTGCCCTTTTGTCCATTTCCACTTGCCGTTAGCGAAATTGTCAGGAAGTGGTATTTCTTTCCCCGGGCCCGGTGCGCTCTCAAGAGCCGTCGGCACCTGCGGCAGGACAAGATTCGCGAGGTTAATTTTTATTGCTTTCTTTGATTTAGGTCCGGCGTGCCAGTTGTACAATACCAAATTGCCTGCGATAACGTCGTACATGTTTTCGTTTTTCGCTACGGATACAGCGTCTACTTTTACCTCTTTTGTTCTTAAGTTTACCACGGAAATCTGCTCCGTTCCGGCCGCGCCGTGCGTTACTATCCACAAGGGGTCCGCCCCTTCAAAGGGCCACACAAAGATGCCTCCGCTAAGCTCGGTATGTTCGGTATTATGTTCGGTATGTAGAGTAACTTTATCTCTTATTTTGTCTTTAAAAGCTTTAATTTCCGTGTCGGGTGGTATTTGTCCTTTTATTTCTGCTAAAACATCCCGCAAAACTTCAAATGCAGTACGGCTT
>Ga0163203_1000055_pt1 | contig 28144 bp, 31 predicted proteins | sample PL_2010_330m_FD_113534 | JGI IMG/M metagenome (GOLD analysis project Ga0163203, IMG submission 113534) | Freshwater microbial communities from Powell Lake, British Columbia, Canada to study Microbial Dark Matter (Phase II) - PL_2010_330m | ecosystem: Environmental > Aquatic > Freshwater > Lake ... | reverse complement strand
TGTCTCTACTGCCAGCATCAGGTCATTAAGCCCGAATGGTGTCGGCTCCGTTACCAAAATGCAGAAGTCACTGCCCTTGATTGATTCCACTACCGGGCAGGATGTCCCCGGCGGAGCGTCAACGATAACGACTCCATTATTACTGGCCTGTTCTTTTACCTTTCTAATGATAGGCGGCGCCATAGCCTCACCAACGTTAAGCTTACCGTGAGCAAACTCAATACCATCTGAGTGTCCCCATTCCACAACACCGCCTTCTCTACCTTCCTCTGAGATTGCGTTTTCGGGACACAGGTAACTGCAGGCACCACAGCCATGACAGAGCTGGGGAAATGTCAGCACGTGCTCACCAAGGACCGCGATTGCATGATATGCGCAGACCTGGGCACATTTACCGCAGTATGTGCACTTATCTTCATCCACCTTGGGTACTGGAGTATAAACAGATTCGCTGCTAGTTATAACAGGCCTCAGGAATACGTGAGCATTGGGCTCCTCAACATCACAATCGAGAAGCTGCACCTTTTCTCTCTCTTTCAGGGAAAGGGCAAGACTGGTGGCGACCAGGGTCTTTCCGGTGCCCCCTTTGCCGCTGGCAACCGATATTATCATATTATTCTCTTACCATCTTGGTGCCGCACTTTGGACAACTCATGTCGTAACACGGTATTCCCTGCTTGTGGGGTACCTTTTCCCCGCAGCCGGGACAAATACAGTTGCCTTCGGGGCCAGCGCCTGGTCGGCTTCCTCTCTTTCTAGCCCCCCTTTGTGCGCTGTCCTTTGGCGGGCCAGTCCCATCTCCTTTAGGCATTATGGCACCTCCGGTAAATAGCTGGCTTTCTTTGTTATTTCTGAAAGTGTAATCTCAACCTCCCCTGCCTCGCCCCATACCCATTCCTCTGCCCCTTCCTGAACCTCTTCCCATGCCACGCCCTATGCTCCTTCCAGATCCCATACCAAAGTGGCCCGGCACGTTCGGTTGGGTGCTGCCTTCAATATTGCCTGATTTGTAGCTTTGGACTGCATCCCGAACTTTGCCTGACACTCCAGTTATGACCCTAATACCAGCAGGGGATAATACTTGATAGGCGTTAGGACCACAGTTGCCAGTTAATACCGCTTCAACTCCTTTACTGACAATCGTCTGTGCTGCGGAAATCCCCGCTCCTCCAGAAGCCATAGCACTGGAGTTCTCTACGCTTTCAAACTGCATAGTGTCCGGGTCAACAATAACGAAATACCGGCAGCGCCCAAAACGAGGGTCAACCTCGGCATCAAGGTCTGGTCCTGTCGCTGAAATTGCAATTTTCATCACTTACTCCTTACGGTAGACTTGCTCTCCGTGCTTCTCAAATTCTCAATCCTGGCCTCAATCTGCTTTCATAGAGCTATTCCTTCGATTCGTTGGCATAACACCGCCTCCCATATTTACCTCTACGATGCCTGCCAGAATCCGTTCTACCCCGGCCAAAATCAGTTGGCTGGAGCGGTGAGATGGTTGTCGTCTCGCACGTAGGGCAAAACTTAGGAGGTGCACTTTCCAATGCTTCAAATGGTACATCCCATTCATGACCGTTAAAGCACTTGAATCGGCGTGAGGCCATCTCGAAGTTACCTCCCTCAATCCGTATCGCTTTGCCGTTAAGAAGAGCATCAGCCATTTTCTGCCGGCCTGATGCCAAAACCCTTTGAAAAGTTGGGCGAGAGATGTTCATCCTCTCAGCCCCCTGTTCTTGTTCCAGTCCTTCCATATCTTTTAAACGTATTGCCTCAGCCTCCTCCACAGACAGGCGCACCTCCTCAAGCGCTCTTAACGGTATACCGGCCGGCTTGAAGTAAGTCACATCGGGTAGATATTCAACTCGACGGCATTTGGGTGGTCTGGGCATGCTTAATCTCCCAATTTATTATGAGCATATGCTCATAATTATTATAGCAATAACCCCATTATTTGTCAATATCTGTTGCTTTAAGACTAGGAATTAATGCGGAAATTATCAGGAAAGGCGAGGATACTCAGGTGCCAAATAGGGATCTGCTATATGGTGAGCTTATAACGTCTGGAGAGAAGTAACCGGGCTAGCTGATATTCAGGTTACGGGTAAGTTACACCCACCATATGTTAGTGCTACTTCAGTTGAACGCCCCATGTTAAAGTTACTAAGCATAACAATCCGATGAAATATGTAGTCAGATTTTGAGAGGCAACGATGCCTCTTTCGGTAATAATATAATTATGACGCAATCTGCCCACTTGACAATAATTTTGAGATATGCTAAAAATTGGCTGTTGTGGTAGGAGATACCCTATATAGGGAGCCGAAGGGGAAAAAGGTATAGAGTAAAGACTGTGCCTTGAAACTCTCAGGCAAAAGGACTACCGTAAGCAAAAACCTCTGGAGAGACTTCTTTGTGAGGTCACCGAAGGGGCAGCCTGCTAATAGCAGGTAATCTCTCAGGTAGAAGGACAGAGGGCAAGTTGTAATGAAACTTGCCCTCTGTCTGTTTGGGGGAAAGTAGAATTAGGGAAATATTGAGATGGTAGCTCCAGAAGGGGTCAGGTCTTCGAGAGCGCTATGGGGGCTGGAGAATGTTACTCCTAGGGAAGGAGGTGATAGAAATTGAGCGATAGTAGGCGGTAAAGGAGCTAGGTAAATCTCATTATAGGAGGTTTTAATTGAAAAGGAAGAAAGTTTCAATATTAGCTGGTGTTATTTGTTTGGCCTTAATAATCGCAGTTATGCCCTTGGTGGGTGCCTGCACTGCTGAAGAGGCACCAGCACCGTCACCGACACCAACGCCAGAGCCCGCTGAAGAGGTGTACGAGTGGCGGATGCAGTGCCACTGGCCTGCCGGGGTACAATATTACACGGATGTCTTCCTTCAGTTCGTCAATGATGTCGAAAAAGCCAGCGGTGGGCGAATTGATATTGAGCCATTCGCTCCTGATACCATTGTACCAACTGCGGACATGTTTGAGGCTGTGGGTAATGGGGTATTTGAGATAGCCTGGGGCTTTCCAGCGTATTGGATGGGTAAGTGTCCCGCGGCGGCATTTATCAATGGTCAGATGTACACCTGGGAGAGTGTCGAGGAAGACTACTACTATTTCTACACGATGGGGGCGATAGAGCCAGCGAGGGCAGCTTATGCCCAATTCAACAATTACCTTATTTCCCCGGTGACTTGCGGTAATGGCCATGTTCTTTGGTCCCAGAAGCCAGTTAGGACATTAGACGACCTTAAGGGACTGAAAATAAGGACTGCGGGGATACTCGGAGATGTACTGTCGAGAGCAGGAGCGGCCCCGGTTTTCTTTCCGGCAGCGGAGCTGATGCCAGCTCTGGAACAGGGTGTCGTTGAGGCCACCCACTGGGGCGGCACCGCAGCCGGCTGGGAGATGCACTTCCAAGAGGTTACTGACTATATAATTATGCCTCGGCTATGTGGGGTTACCAATTGTGAAATTTTTATGAACTTAGACTTGTGGAATTCGCTGCCTGATGACCTCCAACAGCTTTTGCAGGACGAGGCAATCGCCACCATGCTCAAAAGCGAGAGCTGGTTTGAATATTGGGATGCTTTTTGTGAGAAAAGATTTATAGACGAGTATGGCGGCGAGGTTCTCTGGATGGATGATGCAAGCGTGGACAAACTGCGAGGATACTCCCTGGAAGTGATGAGAGAATGGGGTGAGAAAGATGAGTACGCCCGTGAGATGGAGGAAATAATGGAAGAATTCCTTGAGATGACGGGTCGCATGCCAAAGTGATAGGCAATACAAGAGCGAAATAGAAGCGGGGCCAGTTCTTCAATAGGGGAGGGAATAGGTACTTCTATGTCCGGGAGCAAGCTGTAACCAGTGTTCTAGTGATTAAAATTTTCAGCAAGCTGAGGGCCGCAACCTTGTGCGCTGCTCATGAGGCGCGTTGGTAAGAAGAATACCCTGTTGACAAAAGGTTGGGACCGGTATCCAGCAGGATAGAGTTCTGGCAAAAGTAATGGAGTAACTTGATACAGGGCTGAGCTATGAGAACTGGCCCGGCGCGTTAATTGCTGTGGGTTTTCGCGTTTTTTGAAGCGCGAAAGTCTTCAAAGTGTAAATATAATATTCAAGCAGAGGAAGAGGTTAAGCGCTTGTTCACCAAGATGCTGGATGTTATAGATGCTATAAACGAGAAGGCGGGGCGTGGTATAAGTTTTCTAATTTACCCCGGCCTTCTTATTATCGTCATTGAGGTCATCTTAAGATATGGATTTGACAACCCTACGGTATGGGCCCACGGATATTCTCAGCGCATCTTTGCTGTTTATTTCATACTTATAGGAGCTTATACTCTCCTATATAAGGGCCACGTCCGAATGGACCTGATCTATAGTCGCCTTTCCTTGAGGGGAAGATTGTTTCTGGACTTGTTGGGCACAGTGCTACTTGTTGCATGGTGTGTTGTATTGTTATGGAAGGGCAGCCTCTTCTTCTGGTTGTCGTTTACTATACGTGAGGTGGACGAGGCGGTTCTGGGTCATCCAGTCTATCCGGTAAAATTCTTTATTCCTGTCGGAGTGTTTTTCCTTATCCTTCAGTGGCTAGGAAACCTATCCCGCACTATTGCTGCCGTCCGCAAGGGGGAGAGATGACTACTGGGGTCTGGCTGACGGTGGGGATGTTCGGTGGATTGCTGGTAGCTATTTTCGCCGGAGTGCCGCTTGGGTTCGCTCTGGGAGGCATTGCCGTTATTACTGCTCTAGCTATGTGGGGTATCACTGGTGCTACGCCGGCTGTGTATGCCATCTTTAACTACATGTGGATGGTAGTCTTAATAGCTGTTCCGCTTTTTGTCTTTATGGGGGTAGCATTGCAACGGTCAGCCATAAGTGAAGAACTGTTTGATGCCTTTCTTAATTGGTTTGGCCGTCTGAGAGGTGGATTAGCAGTCGTAAGCTGTTGGATGGCGGCTGTTCTTTCCGCGATGGTGGGTAACTGTGCCGGGTCTACTGTTACCACAGGTATTGTAGCTTTACCTGCCATGAAGAAGCTTAACTACTCGGACACTTTGAGATTCGGCTCTGTAGGAGCCGCTGGCTCAATGGGGATTCTTATTCCTCCTAGTATACCACTAATTCTCATTGGCATGGCATCAGGAGTATCAATACCGAAATTATTTGCTGGTGGCATGACTGCTGGCCTCTTTGTTGTAGTCATTTTAACTATTTACATACTATTGGTGGCGTGGATTAGGCCAAAAGCAGGTCCTGGTGTTGCCAAGACAGTCAGTTTTAAAGAGAAAATCGGCTACTTGAGAGTGGTAATCTTGCCTTTATTTATCGTTGTGGCAGTTTTGGGGACTATATTTGGCGGCATAGCTACTCCTACCGAGGCGGCGGCAGCAGGTGCTTTTGCTGTCGGCATATCTGTGGCTATCCGCCGGCGATTTACTTGGGAGTTCCTCAAGAATACGACACGCGACACTGCGGTTCTCACCGGCATGATACTATGGATTACGTTTGGCTCTGCCACTTTTGTCACTGTTTACGCTGGTGGCGGAGGCGGAGCCTTTGTGTATAATCTCTTGCTCGGGCTTGAGGTCAATCGGTGGGTCATTTTCGCCATAGTGCAGGCCATGGTTCTCTTTTTGGGAATGTTCGTAGACCCTGTAGGAATTATTCTCATCTGTGTTCCCATCTTTTTCCCTGTAATGGAGGCTCTAGGGTTTGACCTGGTCTGGTTCTCTATAATTTTCACCCTCAATTTGTGTATAGGCATGATAACCCCTCCTTTTGGATATAATCTCTATTATATAAAAACACTTTCTCCTGAGACAAATATAGGTCGAATTTTCAGGAGCATGTTACCTTTCATAGTCCTGATGGTCTTGGCTATGTTGGTCATAACACTGGTTCCAGAAATAGCTTTGTGGCTTCCATCAGTACTAGCAAAATAAGGCTATGCACTTGACTCCCCAAAAGGATGCCTTCAAGCGCTCTATAGGACTGGCCAAACAGTGGGGACTTTACCGCGGTGGTATCTATAGTTTGAGAGAAAGGAGGAAGCATGGAAATTAAAATAACAACCTTGAGCGAGAACACGGCAAATATTGGCTTTATTGGTGAATGGGGATTGAGTATCTTAATAGAGGCCGATGGATTGCGGATTCTCTTTGATACCGGGGCCAGCTTCACAGCAGTTTATAACGCCCAACTTTTGGGGATTGATTTTTCTAGCGTCGACAAGATTGTGCTGAGCCACGGGCACTGGGACCATACCGGAGGGCTGGTCAATGTCTTGAGAAGAAGAGGTGAAGGGGTGGATATCATTGGGCATCCTGACATCTGGGCGGCCAAATATACTCAGGGAGAGAAGTACGGCGAGAGATATATCGGCATACCGTTCAATAGGGAGCAATTGGAGGGACTGGGTGCGCACTTCCTCTTAACAAAAGAGCCCGTATGGATAACTGACAATATCGTAACCAGCGGCGAGATACCTATGGTGACCGAGTATGAAGACATCGACTCTTATCTCTACGTCAAGGAAAATGGGGTCTTTAAGCCGGACCCCCTCGCTGATGACCTGGCCATAGCCATCAATACCGAACTTGGCTTGATAATCATCTTAGGTTGCTGTCATCGGGGGATAATCAACACCATACACCATTTCCGAGAAATCACTAGACAGAATCAAGTTAACTGTGTCATCGGCGGGACTCATCTTATGGACGCTTCACCTGAACGGCTGGCAAAAACTGTAACTGACCTTAAACAGTTCGGAGTTCAGCGGTTGGGTGCCTCCCACTGCACCGGCTTCGAGGCATCTTCCCGGATGGCTCAGGAGTTTCCTGATATGTTCTTTCTCAATAATGCCGGCACCCGGTTGAGCTTACCTTGAAGAGGATGAAATTAGATTACGGGTGTGATAGAAAGCAGTAGGAACTCAGGAGGTATTCCTGTGAGGGAAGTCCAAAACCGAAAGGAGGTTGAAATGGCTTCTACTCAACAGTTGGAAAAGCTTAAGAAACAGATTCAGGATGATGTGGATGCCCGTCGGCCGGAGCTTATAGCTCTAAGTCTTAAGATTCATGCTAACCCTGAGCTTGCCTGGGAGGAGGTGAAGGCTTCGGGCTGGCTAACCGAGTATTTGGAGAAAAACAGTTTCAGAGTGGAAAGAGGTATTTGTGATTTACCTACGGCCTTCATGGCACGCTACGGGCAGGGAAAGCCCGTCATCGCCATCATGGCTGAATATGACGCTTTGCCTGACATCGGTCACGGCTGTGGCCATAACATTATAGGAACTTCTGCTGTTGGGGCAGCGGTGGCGGCTAAATTCGCTGTTGAACAGAGCGGTGGCACAATTCTAGCAATAGGCACTCCAGCTGAGGAACAATTGGGAGGCAAAGTGATTATGGCGAAAAAAGGTGCCTTTAGTGGAATCGACACGGCTATGATGGTACATCCTAGAGGGCAAGACAATCCCGTGGGAGCTCGAATGCTAGCAGCGGTAACTCTTGAGGTCGAGTTCTGGGGCAAAACATCCCACGCTGCCGCCGCTCCGTGGGACAGCATCAGCGCCTTAGAAGCGCTAATCTTGGCTATCAACAACATCAATGCTCTGCGATTCCACATGAGGGATATAAGCCGTGTCGCTGGCGTTATCACCGATGGTGGCAAAGTTCCCAATGTTGTGCCTGCCCATTCTGCAGGAAGTTTCATGATTCGTGCTACTGACGACAAGTCCCTTGATGAACTGTGTGAAAGGGTACTGGATTGCTTTAAGGCAGCAGCCCTGTCCACGGGAGCCAGTCTGGATTATCGCTGGGGACTGAAATGCTCGACAATGCTTAATAACCTGGCTCTTGCTCAGCTTTGGACTAATAACATGCAGACACTGGGCCGCCGGGTTGATGAGATTATAGATATTCATGCCAGCACCGATATGGGTAATGTCAGTCATCTTGTGCCTAGCATACACCCCTGGATAGCCATATCCTCGGAACCACTAGGCGTACACACCCCTGAATTTGCTGCCGCAGCCTCGGGTGATGCGGCGAACGAGGCACTAATCGACGGTGTCAAGGCTCTAGCTATGACTGCCGCCGACATACTTACTCAACCCGACATCTTGTTGCGAATCAAGGAGGAATTTCAGCGAACAAGCAACCGGCAGGAGGGATAGATGACGATGACTTGGCAATCCGGTTCCGCACCGCGGTAATTACCGAAGGGTTACCGAACTCGGTGATAATCCCTTCCTGCTCCAGAGACCATTACCTGAGCCTGTTCTCAGAGGGATTATCAGTTATCCTTTTGGCTTGAAATCTCTGATAAAAATAGTGTGCATGCCACTACCCAACTTTTTTAGCTGTTGCGAGATACATCTCAGCAGCGTGAAAGGAACTACGTACCAAGGGACCGGAAAAAACAAAGGCGAACCCCGTTTCTCTCCCTATATTTTGATATTCTTCAAACTCTTTAAGGGGGATGTATCTGACTAGTTTGTAGTGCCTTAGTGAAGGCTGCAGATACTGACCTATCGTCAGAATGTCACATCCGGCCTGCCTGAGGTCGGCCATTACTTCAATGACTTCCTGCCGGGATTCACCTAATCCCAACATGAGCCCAGATTTGGTCAAGAGCTCACCGTTGAGCAGTTTAGCTTGTTTCAAAAGCTCAAGTGACCGCTGATATTTTGCCTGAGGACGAACCTCAGGATAAAGTCGTGGTACCGTCTCCACATTGTGATTAAGAACTGTCGGAGAGGCATCTGTAACAGTCTGCAACGCAGAGAGAGCGCCTCTGAAATCGGGAATTAGAACTTCAACTGAAATCTCGGCATTATAACTTCGTATAGCTTCAATGGTCTGGGCAAAGTGCGAAGCACCACCGTCAGGAAGGTCATCCCTGGTTACAGACGTAATAACCACGTACCGAAGCCCCAATTTGCTGACCGCCTCCACAATATGCTCTGGCTCCTGAGGGTCAGGCGGCAGAGGCTTCCCCTTTTTTACTGCGCAAAACGTACAATTTCTAGTGCAAATATCACCCAGTAACATGAAGGTGGCGGTACCTTCAGCAAAGCATTCTGTCCGATTGGGACACTGTGCGCTTTCACAAACGGTATGTAGCTTGAGAGCACGAGTGAGCTTCCTCATCGGGGCTAAGACAGTCGGGTCTAGGGGGCTTAGCCTTAGCCACTCAGGTCGTCTAGTGTAGCCAGCCAATTGTCATCTCCTTGCTCACATTTTAATCCGAGTATTTCCGAGAACGAATCAAGTAAGTTCCCTATAACGGTCTCGACTTCTACAGGGTGCCCCAGTAATTTTGAGATTGAGGTCATTACTTCACCCTTGATGCCACAGGCGTTTATGTAGCTAAAATACCGCAGGTTGTTACTTACATTCAGAGCAAAGCCGTGCATAGTAATGTAGTGGCTGACATGTATACCTACTGAACAAACTTTCTTCTCACCGACCCAGACACCGGGGTAATTTGCCACCCGCTGGCTCTGGATACCAAGACCAAGCAGGAGCTTGATGATAACGGCTTCCAGCTTCCAGATATATTCGCGCACACCAAGCCCGTTTTCCTTAAGGTTAAGAATGGGATAGCCAATAAGCTGTCCCAGCCCATGATAGGTGATGCCACCTCCCCGGTTGGTATGAAAGACGGCTATTTCCTCTTGAGCAAGGGTCTCCGGGGTAGCAATTATGTCTTCTTCTCCCCTAAATCGCCCTATTGTAAAAACTGACGGATGCTGTAGAAGCAGTAATACATCAGGAACGCTACCTTCAGCTCTCGCTTGCACTAATCTTCGTTGTAGCTTTAAGGCACGCTCGTATGGCATTACTCCTAGGTAAACAGCAGTACACGTTTTTTTACTCGTGGTAATAGTCATCAGTAAAGCCCTACATTCTTCGGAAGTGGATTGCACCGTCCAGTTGCCCCATGGCTGCCTCTCGCACTGCCTCAGGCAAAGTGGGATGGGCGTGAATAGTATGGACAATGTCCCTTGCAGTTGCCCCCAGCTGCACGGCAAGCACACCTTCAGCAATCAGGTCGCTGGCATGCGGTCCCATAATGTGCATTCCCAGAACCCTACCATTCTCGGCATTACAAATCATCTTGACCATGCCCATTGTCTCGTCCATAGCAACAGCACGGCCACAGGCGAGGAAGGGGAATTTACTCACTTTATACGGCATACCGCTATCATTTGCTTCCGCCTCGGTAATGCCAACACCGGCTATCTCAGGTTGGGTAAAGAAGCAACTAGGAACTGCGTGATAGTCTGCTTGACGGGGGTGACCAAGGGCATTCTCAACCGCTACCTCTCCTTCATAGGACGCAACATGAGCCAGCATGCTCTTGCCCAGAACATCCCCGATGGCATAAATACCATCGATATTTGTCTTAAGGTGTTCATTTACCACAATGGCTCGGCTATCCATTTTTATACCGAGCTCTAATAAGCCCAGTCCCTCAGTATGAGGTTGGCGCCCGGTAGCCATTAGCACCATCTGTCCGTCAACTCCCTGCTCGCCTTCTGGAGTATCCCAGACCACCCTGAGAGCTACCCCTTCCTTTCTAATAGCCTTAACTGCAGCTCCAATTTTGACTTCAATGCCTTGTCTGGGTAGAGTCTGGGCAAAACGTCGTCCAATCTCTTCGTCAATTGGCTCCAGGAGAAGGGGGCGCCGCTTCACAATGGCAACCTTCGTCCCCAACCCATTAAAGATGCTGGCAAACTCAACGCCCACGTGACTGCCGCCAATGACCACCAGGCTTTCCGGGAGCTCTTTTAACTCAAGGATATCATCGGTGGTGAGCACCCCGGGCAGGTCTAAGCCAGGGATAGGTAGCAGAGCCGACTCAGCGCCGGTAGCGATAATAAGCTTCTTGGTTGCTATCTCCTCATCGCCTACTTTAACTGAGTGTGGAGACAGGATACGCCCTGTCCCCCTATAGACACTTATCCTGTTTGCCTTCATTAACTGCTCGACACCGGACACTAATTTGTCAACTATGCTGCGTTTACGAGCCATAATTTTTTGGAAATTCGTCTCGATATTGCCAATCTCTATGCCGAACTCATTTGCCCGTCTCGCTTCAAGGAGCACCTCCACACTTCTGACCAGAGCCTTGGTGGGAATACAACCCCGGTTAAGGCAGGTACCGCCCAGCTTATCCTTCTCCACCAGCGCCACGTTCGCCCCCAGATGAGCAGCATGGATGGCGGCTACATAGCCAGCCGGACCACCTCCAATTATGGCTATATCCTTTTCAACCAAAGTGTCGACTCCTAAAAATGAAATCAGTCTTCCGTCTTTTGGCTACCCATCTCCCAGTGTAAGTCTGGTTTTCTGGCGGCGGCAACCTCATCCAGTCGCCTGACGGGGGTGTTATGGGGGGCGGTGTGCAGGATTTCGGGATTCTCATCCGCCTCCCTAGCTATTTCTTTCATAGCCTCAATGTAAGCATCCAGCGTCGCTTTGCTCTCAGTCTCCGTAGGTTCAGTCATGAGGGCTCCATCAACCACTAGAGGAAAATAAACGGTAGGGGGATGAAAACCAAAATCAAGCAACCGCTTGGCGATATCTAACGTCTTAACACCCTGTGCTTTTTGCCTTTTATCAGAGAATACCACCTCATGCATACAGGTACGGTCATAGGGCAGGTGATAATATGCTTTTAGCTTCTCCTTGAGGTAGTTGGCATTGATGACCGCGTTTTCACTGACCTCCTTTAGTCCTTCTGCGCCCAGTGAACGTATATAAGCATAGGCCTTGACCATCACCCCAAAGTTTCCGTAAGCGGCGCCCAGGCTGCCTATAGACTTAGCCGGTGAAGTAAATGTGTACCCTTTCTCCTTCTCAACCACCAAAGGCGAAGGCAAAAATTCAGCCAAATTTGATTTGACACAAACGGGGCCTGAGCCCGGTCCACCACCTCCGTGGGGGGTGCTGAAGGTTTTATGAAGATTAAGCTGGACACAATCAAAACCCAGGTCTCCAAACTTCACCTTCCCCAGCAGAGCATTCAGGTTGGCTCCATCACTACACAGCAGTCCGCCTCTTTCATGAATGAGCTGACTTATCTCAGCTATTTGGGGGTCGAATAAACCTAAAGTAGTCGGCATGGTCAACGTTAGAGTGGCAACTTCCTCATTCATTACGAATTCAAGGCTTTTCAAATCTAGGTTGCCTTCGCTATCAGAGGGCACGCTGATTGTCTCAAACCCGCACATAGCGGCAGTGGCTGGATTGGTACCATGGGCTGAGTCTGGCACCAGTATTTTCCTCCGCAGCTTATCCCCTCGGGCTTGGTAATATGCTTTTACCATCAATAGGCTGGCAAGTTCACCCTGAGCTCCCGCTATGGGTGCCAAACTGGTGGCACTCATGCCGGTAATCTCGGCTAAATATTTCTGCAGCTCGAACATAAGCTGCAGTGCTCCCTGAGCAGAGTCTACTGGCTGGTAGGGGTGTATTGAAGTGAAGCCTGTGAATTTGGCAACATCTTCATGCCATTTTGGATTATATTTCATGGTGCAGCTACCTAAAGGGTAAAACCCAGTGTCCACTCCGTAATTAAGCTTACTTAGGGCGGTGAAGTACCTCACCAGCTCAACCTCGCTTACCTCAGGTAACTCAAGCCCCTGGCGAAGTAGCTCATTGGGAGGCAACCCTGCTGGAGGTACATCCAGAGGTGGAAGACTGCAACCAATCTTGCCCGCTTGGCTAATATCAGGAAGCAAATAATGGTGACTCATTTCTCGACCTCTCTATAGTGCTCCTAAAATTTCGACTAACCTATCTATATCCTGTTTGGTGTTTACCTCGGTGACACAGAGCAGCATACCATTATCTATCATTTGGCTTAGGTCCAAACCACCGATTATCCTTTCCTTGAAAAGTACTTCGTTAATCTGGGAGGGTGCCACTGGGCAGCACACCACAAATTCCTTAAAGAAAGGCTGCTGAAAAACGAGAGAGTATCCTTTCAGCTTACCTATTGCCTCAGCAGCATAGTGAGCCTTGTGGTAGCAAAGCTCAGCTACCTGGCGAAGTCCTCTTTTGCCCAAGGCGGCGAGATAAACCGTTGCTGCCAGGGCCACCAGAGCTTCATTGGTGCATATATTGGATGTAGCCCGTTCCCGTCTTATATGCTGCTCACGAGTCGCTAAGGTCAGCACATATCCTGGTTGACCACCAACATCCGTGGTTTTACTCACAATCCTGCCTGGCATCTGCCTCAGGTATTCCTTCCGGCAGGTGAAAATACCCAGACCTGGTCCCCCGAAGCTTATCGGGCTGCCCAGCGCCTGACCCTCAGCGACAACAATATCAGCCCCATAATTTCCTGGCGGCTTAAACATCCCAAGAGAGATAGGGTCAACGATGATGATGAGTAATGCTCCCATATCGTGGGCTTTTTGAGTATATGCTCCTATGTCTTCAAAATGGCCAAAGAAATTGGGCTGTTGCACTATTAAGCAGGCACAGTCCGAAGCCAAACCATCTAGGTTTGGCTCTACCTTTTCTGAGGGAATATCATGGCCCTTAGCATAAGTATCAATCACCTTGCCGTACCCTGGATTTACCGTGGACAGTACTGCGACCTTGTCTCTCCTCGTGATTCGGCATGCCATCAGGGCGGCTTCAGCAACCGCTGTGCTACCATCGTACATCCCGGCGTTGCTCACCTCCATGCCGGTGAGCTGGCAGATTAGCGACTGATACTCGTAGATGGTTTGTAGCGTGCCCTGGCTGGCCTCGGCTTGATATGGAGTGTAAGCGGTATAGAACTCGCTGCGACCGGTAATGTGACCAATCACGCTGGGGATGAAGTGCCGATAGTAGCCAGCCCCTAGGAAGCAAACATAATCATCCAAATTTGCATTGTGGTTTGATAGCTGGCGAAGTTCCTCCTTGAGTTCTAGTTCAGAGAGAGGAGGCGGTAGTTTGAATCGGACATTGCGGAATTTTTCGGGCACATCATGGAATAGCTCATCAGCCGAGCTGACTCCAATCTCTCGCAACATAGCCCTGCGGTCAGTATCAGTATTCGGTAAATAGGGTGATGACATTGGTATTAGTTGCCTCCTGCTTATTCTGACTCTTCTTCCAATCCGGCTACAAATTTGTCGTACTCGTTGCTATTCATTAAGGCATCAAGTTCCGCAGGGTTACTCAATTCTAACCTAACCAGCCAGCCAGCTCCGTAGGGGTCTTGATTCACCAGTTGGGGCTCATCAATGGCAGCTTGGTTAACTTCTAATACCCGCCCACTAATCGGTGAGAAGAGGTCTGAAACTGCTTTCACTGATTCTATTTCACCTATCTTCTTGGACTGTTCCACTTGAGTTCCCGTGGCAGGCAAGTCAAGAAAAACTAGGTCTCCTAATTGGTCTTGGGCATAATCGGTAAGCCCCATTTTCCCCTTATCCTCGGAATCAGGACAAATCCACTCGTGCTCCCGGGTATATTTGTATTCTTTCGGGTTCATTTTAGGCTCCTCTTTTGTAGAATCGCTTATTAACTATGTGAGCTGGGACTGGTTTGTTGCGAATTATTATCTCAATATCAGTGCCGACGGCCGCTAGCTCGATGGGAACATAACCCAGGCCGATATTAACCCCTAGAGTTGGTGCATACCCACCACTGGTAACCCTGCCTACCTCTTGACCAGATTTGGAAATTGGGTAGCCAGAGCGAGCTATCTCTCGCCCTTCCATTTGAAAGCCGATCAGCTTACGCTTAACCCCCTGACGCTTAATCTCGAGCAGAGCGTCCTTGCCGACAAAGTCACTATTATTGAGGTCTACCAGCCACTCCAGCCCAGCCTCAAAAGGATTGGTACTTGTGTCCATGTCTTGCCCACACAGCATCATGCCGGCTTCCAATCGCAAGCTGTCGCGTGCTGCCAAACCGCAGGGTCTGACACCCTGTTCCATAAACGCTTCCCATAAGGGTAAGGCATCGGCAGCATCGGCTATTATCTCAAACCCGTCCTCTCCGGTGTATCCCGTTCTAGCTACAAATACACTTAAACCGTCAATCTTCGTTTGGGCGTGACCAAAGCGAGTTAAGCGAGAGACGCCCTTCAGGTTCTCAAGTTGGGAAACGGCTGGACCCTGGACAGCCAGCATAACCGTATCAGGGGAGGTGTCCTCAATGATGATATCGGGGTCTGAGCCTGACCAGCGAGATAACCAATCAAGTTTTTGCTCAATATTGGCTGCATTCCAAACTATTAAATACCGGTCGGTTCCTACGTGATATACCCACAAGTCATCTAGGATACCTCCATCCTCTAAACACAGGAGGCAGAGCTGGGCGGAACCTACATCCAGCTGCTGAGCAGGCTTGGTTAGCATCCTATCAAGGAAAGCTCCTGCCTTCCTTCCCGTCATCCAGACTCTACCCATGTCAGAAACATCGAACATACCGGCTTCAGTGCGAACAGCCCTGTGCTCCTCCAAAATAGAGGTATACCAGACAGGCAGCTCCCAGCCGGCAAAATCTATCATTCTAGCCTTCAAGTCGTGATGTACCTTATTAAGAGGCGTTTTCTTTAACGGCTTCATTATTTAGTTTCCTGTAGAATCTTACCTTTCCCAAACAAAAAAGGGGCAAGTTGCATTACAACTTGCCCCTGTCCTTTTACCTGAGAGATCACCCGCTAGCTATTTGCGGGCTTGCCCCTTCGGTGACCTCACACGGAGGTCTCTCCAGAGGTTTTTGCTTCCGGTAGTCCTTTCGCCTGAGAGTTTCAAGACATGGCATTAAAACCATATCTCTTTCCCCTTCGGCTCCCTACAGGGTATCTCCTACCGTCGCAGTAAGATTTTAGGATATTTTACTACAATTGTCAAGACCGTGTGCTCATTCGTAACAAGCGCCTGTGCCGTGGATTAAAGATAACACCCCATAAAATATATCGAGTTACCTATACCATCATGAATTCTAGGTTTTGACAAAAGGCCATCATTATTATTATTATATTCGTGAGTGGATATCCTTAGGCCATGAGGCATAGGCGGGCAATATTAGCCAACCGACATGGTTACATAAGGAAGTTTGTCTAACAGAATAGGTAACAGATGAAGGTACTTATTACCGACCCAATAGCTACGGAAGGTGTCGACATTCTCCAGCAGTATGCTGATGTCGATATTCAGAAAGTCCTAACACCGGAACAGTTACAATCAATTATTGGGCACTACGAGGCCCTGATAGTGCGCAGTCGGACTAAGGTGACGGCCAACATTATCGATGCCGCCAACAAGTTGTATGTCATAGGTCGGGCCGGGGTTGGAGTCGACAATATTGATGTGGACGCAGCTACTCGCCGCGGCATACTTGTGGTCAATTCCCCCGAGGGAAACATAATCTCCACCGCCGAACATACTATCGCCATGCTTCTAGCCCTGGCGCGTCATATTCCCAAGGCAGATAGCCTGCTCCATGCCGGGGTGTGGAATCGCGAAATTAAAGGCTCCGAAATTCGCAATAAAATCCTGGGTATTATCGGCCTTGGCAGGGTGGGTACCGAGGTAGCCGAGATGGCTAAGGGATTGCATATGAACGTTATTGCCTATGACCCCATGATATCCGAGAGCCGGGCTGAGAGGCTAGGTGTACAGCTCACCGAACTGGAAACCTTGCTGGCAAGGTCAGACTTCATAGCGATACATGTACCTCTCAATTCCACCACTAGGGGGTTAATCAGCAGTGACCAACTTAAGTTGGTAAAGCCGACAGCCATGATTATCAACTGCGCTCGGGGTGGTATAGTAGATGAAAAGGCACTCTACGACGCACTTAACCAAGGTCTTTTGGCAGGGGCGGCCGTTGACGTTTTCAGTCAGGAACCAGCCCTAGACAATATCCTGTTAAAGAGTGATAGAGTAGTCGTAACGCCTCACCTAGCAGCATCCACTATTGAAGCGGAGGCAAGTGCCAGTATAGATATTGCCGAACAGGTAGTGGCAATTCTTAAGGGTTATCCGGCTAAGTTTCCGGTGAATGCCCCTAGGATTTCTACAGAAGCTATGTCAGTACTTGGTCCGTATGTTCAGGTAGGGACAACGATTGGCAGGGTTGTTGTCCAGTTGATAGAAGGGCAGTTGAAATCGCTGGCCATTCGCTATCAGGGAGATATTGCGAAAGAGGACACCAATCCCATCAAAGTCGCGGTCTTAGCTGGTCTCTTGGAAACATTGACTGAAGAGCGCGTTAATATGGTCAACGCAGATATTATTGCCAACAATCGTGGACTAAGGGTCACCGAACAGAAGGATAGCACTTGCGAGAACTATGCCAACATGTTAACGGTGGAGGTGTACACCAAATCTGGAAGCACGCTGGTAGCGGGGTCATCACTCCGAGGCAAGACCCATCTGACACGGGTGAACGACTTCTGGTTGGAAATAGAGCCATTTGGTAGCTACATGGTGTTCACAGAACATAAAGACCGTCCCGGAATGATCGGCGCAGTAGGTACTATAATCGGTAATGCTAACGTCAATATTAGTCAGATGCAAGTAAGTCGGAACGTACAGCGTGGCAGTGGAGCGATGATGGCACTCTGCTTAGATGAACCTCTTCCTGTGGAGTGCTATCAACAAATAGTGGCTATGCCCGATATGCATAAAGTGCTCATAGTAAAACTAGCCAGATAGTACAGGAGCGGGATTCCAGTAGAAGACAAGTACTGGCTCCGTTTCAATATAGCGTAGAAGCTCCATCAGCCATGGTGGGCCACGGCAGTAGCCATCGTTATCAATACTACATGTGTGGTAACGCCCGCAGAAAGGGCAGAGAAGTATGCCCGTTACCCAATCTACCCAAGGATAAGGCAGAGAGGTTTATCATTGACCGCATCAAGAACTCTATACTTACCGAAGAGAACCTGGAGGAGCTGGTGCGGCTGACCAACGAGGAGTTGGCCGAGACCTGTGGTGAGGAGAGGGAGGAACTGCAGCAGGCAAAGGCTGATGCAGGGGAGGCGCTACGCTGTCAAGCCGTGGGTATAGCTGACCCCCGGATGGTGCGGCACTACGTGGGTGACCTGAGAGGCTTGTTAGAGAGGTCTTCTATCGTTGAGCAAAGGAGCTTCCTCAAGTCCTTTGTGGAAAGAATTGAGGTGGATGACTCGGAAGTTAAAATATACTATACTATTCCCATGCCCCCATCCAGCATGTCGGGGGCGACAGTCGGAGTTTTGCCTTTCGTACACCATGGTTGAAGGAGAGGGGGACAAAGGGGGTGAGGATGGAGAAGGATATGTTTGAACAGCAGTTTGAGGAACAGATGGAGCGGGGGGCGCCGCTGGCGACCCGGATGAGACCGACCGCCTTCCACGACTTCGTCGGGCAGGAGCACCTGGTAGGTAAGGGGCATGTGTTGAGGAAGGCAATTGAGGCCGGTCAGCTGCCATCTTTCATCCTGTGGGGTCCGCCCGGCAGTGGTAAAACTACCCTGGCTTATATTATCGCCAATAACACTGATTCACATTTCAGCCCGGTAAGCGCGGTCAATGCTGGTGTGAATGACCTGCGCCGGATAATAGAAGAGGCTAAAGAACGGCGCAAGATGACCCATCAGAGAACCATCCTGTTCATAGACGAGATTCATCGCTTCAATAAGGCTCAGCAGGATGCAGTTCTACCCTTCGTTGAGGATGGCACGGTCACCCTTATTGGTGCCACCACGGAAAATCCCTCGTTTGAGGTTATCTCTCCTCTTCTCTCCCGTTCTCAGGTGCTTTCCCTGAAACCCCTTACCGAGGATGAAATTCGCATCATCGTCCTGAGAGCACTGAAGGATAGCCTTAGGGGTCTGGGCGCATTAAAAGTGGAGCTGGATGTCGAGGCCTTAAACCACCTTATCGCTATGTCGAATAACGATGCCAGGGTTGCCCTTAATGCCCTGGAGATGGCTGCCCTGACCACACCGCCGGATGCCGATGGAAAGCGCCGTATCCCACTATCTACTATTGAAGATGCCATCCAGCACCCGGCGTTGCGTTACGATAAGGCGGGAGAGCAGCACTATGACCTCATCTCCGCCCTGCACAAGTCAATGCGGGGCTCAGACCCTGATGCCTCCCTCTACTGGCTGGCAAGGATGCTGGAGGCAGGAGAGGACCCCCTCTATATTGCCCGCCGTTTAGTCCGCTTTGCCTCAGAGGATGTGGGTATGGCTGACCCCCAGGCACTGGTAATAGCCATGGCGGCTCAGCAGGCAGTTCACTTCATTGGCATGCCTGAGGGCAATCTGGCTCTGGCTGAGGCAGCCGTCTATCTGGCTACCGCCCCTAAAAGCAATTCATTGTATCAGGCGTATTCCCGGATTCAGGAGGAGATTAAAGGTGGCTCCGGCGAGCCAGCGCCCTTACACTTGCGCAACCCGGTAACACCATTGATGAAAGATATAGGTTATGGTAAGGACTATAAATATGCTCATGACTACCCGGGGCACTTCGTTCCGCAACAGCACCTACCTGATTCTCTTCAGGGCAAGCACTTCTATACCCCCAGTGACCAGGGATACGAGAAGGAGGTTGTAGCTCGGCTCAAAGCCTGGTGGGGAGGGAAAGAGAAAACGGGAGAAACAAAAAGGAAAAGGACTAAAAAGGGAGATAAAAGCTCATAAAAACGCCTTGACACCCTATTCGGCTAGCGGTTATACTAAAAGACCATTTAAATAAAGTCTGAATACAAAGAAACTTCGGCGCGGGGTGGAGCAGTGGAAGCTCGTCGGGCTCATAACCCGAAGGTCGTTGGTTCGAATCCAACCCCCGCTACCAAGATATTAAGGGGGGAGTAGTGATGCTTCCCTTTTTTGTTTAATGCTACGGATTTAACATCCAAATCCCCACATTCAGGGAAGTGGCAATTCCCAGCCAGACAATATATGGAATAAGTAACCCACCGGCTAAGCGTGATACTTTGAAAAATTGAACTATAGTAATAACCACGGCAATCAGGAGTAAGATGATTACGATAAACCCTCCCAACGGCGTTTTTAACCCAAAAAAGACTGCTGACCACAGGATATTTATGACTAGTTGCACCCAGAAGATAATAAATGCTGGTTTTACTCCTTCGGTCTTTAATCCTTTGCGCCAAACTAGAAATATAGCTATACCCATGAGGAGATAAAGAGTAACCCATACGGGAGAAAACACAGCATTGGGCGGGGTAAAAGCTGGCTTGGCTAAAGCTTCATACCATGTAGGAATAGCTGGTGTGGTAAAGATGGCACCAATACCGCCAGCACCCTCACAGGCAGCAATAGTGCCCACAAGCTTACCTATGTCCCTTCTTTTCATCCTTGTCTTTACCATCTAATGGTTAGGACACGATTATATTAGGCCTTCATTGGATAGTCAATATCCGTCATTCGCCCTTTCGAATCCAACCCCCGCTACCAAGGAAAATTAGGGAAGCAGTGATGCTTCCCTTTTATTTGTCAGCTTGGACACAGCCTTGACCCACTGCCCTGTTCGGTAGCGTGTTGTCACACAGTCCCGGGGCCAGGTGGCGAGGGCATGAGGTTAGACTAGATGTAGCCTCCCGAAATGTAATCATTCAAAAGACGGACCTGCGCCTTGGACTCTTCTAGTTGCGACTCAATTATGTCCCGCATCGAGATCATGCCCCCAAGTTTTGGCCCGACCATTATGGGGAGGTGTCTTATCCTTTTCTGAGTCATGATGCTCATGACATAATCTAGGTCGTCTTCAGGAAGTCCTATGGCTACATCCTTAGTCATCACATCTTTGACCTTGGTGCTGCCAATCACACTACTACGTTGAGAGCACTCTTTCAATAGGTCTCTTTCGGAAACGATTCCCAATATCGCGCCCTTGGCGTCGCACACCGGGAGCGCCCCGATGTCATTCTCGACCAATTTCTGAATGGCTGCTTGGACGGTTTCATTTGGGCCAATAGTGGTAACTGCCCAGCCCTTGATTTTCAAAAGGTCTTTTATCTTCATACCGGCGGATTTCCCATTTAGACTCGTGATGAGGACTGAGAGTTGCCTCATCGCTCTTGCCATTAATGATATGCCAACGTCACCTAGCTGTCAATACCTCTCACAAGTCCAGAATCAGCTCCCGTGCCCGCCATTCGTTGGTTCGAATCCAGCCCCCGCAGCCAAGGAGTTCAACAGGTATGTATCGGTGCTTCCTTGCTAGCGAAAGCACACATTTAACCTGCTTGCCATTCTGTATTATGTATCGCGGTGGGGTCAGTGTGGTAAAATGATGGTCAAGGGGCGTAGAAGTCAAATCAGTAGCGCCAGCTAACAAACAGTATTTTGGGGAGAGTAGACGAGTGCCTGTAGCTCAGCAAATAGCTGAACACGCTAGCTCTTTGTTTGATGTGGTTGGTGCCAGCCAGCTGTCCAGCGGTGATTACCTGCTGATTATGGGGCTTGAGTCAACAGCGGAACGTGACCTTGACGAATTCGGGCATCAGGACGGTGCTTTCCAGATGTATGGCTTTGAAAAGCACGTTGGGTCCAGGTTGGAGTCAGTGCTCAATTTCATTCGTGGTAAGGGTTTTTCCGCTGAACCGATTGGCCGGTATGGCTATCCCCTTGAAGGGGAGGCCAACCTGAAAGGGGAGGTAATTCGCGCCGGGCTGGGCAGGCGGGGCAAGAGCACGGTAGTATTACATCCCAAATATGGTTGCTGGCTTCGCTTTATGGCCATCAGGACAGATGCCCCACTGGAGCCGCTTGTGGGCTCAGCTCTGGCAGACGAAGAGAACCCGGTTTGTAATGGGTGTTCGATATGCATTGATGTCTGCCCTACCAAGGCTCTTGAACCCTACCGCATGCCCGATATATCACTTTGCCTCTCCAACATTACCCCTATGACTGAAGACGGACGCTCCGTCCTCTGCGATAAGTGTCTACAGGTGTGCCCGGCGGCTAAGACGAATCACGACTTTTTAAGGAGGAAGAATTGAAGCTACTGGCTATAGTCGGCAGTCCCAGGCTGAAGGGTAACACCAATTACCTGGTGGATGAGGCTCTGGGGGAAGCGGCAAAGCTGGGGGCCCAAACTGAGAAGCTCATCCTCAGCCAGTACGAGGTGAACCCCTGCCTCGGACATGAGGACTGTGCTTCCTTCGACTCCTGCCTGCAGAAGGATGACGCCGGTTGGATTCTGGACAGGTTCTGCAAGGCGGACGGGGTTATTTTGGCAACCCCGGTTTACTATTACAATGTTACCGCCCAGATGAAAGCCTTCTTCGACCGCAACTACTTCCTGTACAAAAAAGACAGGAGGTCTCAGGCAAGAGTGGTGGGCATCATCGTGGTAGCTGAAATGGAGGGTATTGAGGATACCCTGTATGCCTTGAAGCAATTTGTCGACTGGTCTTTCGATGTGGAAGAGAATAGGAGATTCATCGCCAGCGGCTATGCCGGTAGGCCAGGGGAGGCTAATAATAACCTTCCCCTGGTGGAAGAGGCCCGAAAGCTGGGCAGGCAAATAGTGGAAAGCTTGAAGGAGGGAAGCTGATGGAGGTTATCCCCTCCATCAATTTGATAGCCTTTACAGTTGCCCTGTCTTTTCTGTTTTACTGCTCTCATTTTATACCCTTTTTATACCTTGACACCCCTTACTTTAGTGCTATAATCGCAAGGTGCGGCAGTAGCTCAGTTGGTAGAGCACCTTCCTGTTAAGTCGGACGTCGTGGGTTCAAGTCCCACCTGCCGCACCCTCCCCTTGACAAATAGTAAGGAGTATGTTATGCTCATTATCAACAGGAAGGTCATCCACTGAGTGGAATGGCGCCGATGCAAACGGGCTGGAAGATGGCTATGGCAAACATCTCCAGCCTGTTTGTTTTTTGCGCCTTGACAGAATTATTGTTTTTATGCTATTTGTCAAAGTATGTGGGATATAAACGAACTTGGCTATAAGATTAAGCCATTGTACAAAGCCAATTACACTATTCGGGGTGGCATAATATTGGCTGTATTGTTTATCGCATTCATTGTTCTTTGGGTTTTGGGCGTCATTCAGATTTGAGCGAATTATAGTAATCCCCTTCCTCTACTTGCCTCCAAGGGATAGTTACCTTAAATTATAACTATACCAGGACACCCTCGGGTTCAATAATGGGTAGCGGTATGTCACTCCGCTTTACAGGGAGCGCTGACTGTGATATAATTGTGCTTTCAGTTTTACAGCCTGATGGTTGCTGGTTTGAATCCGGTTCCTGCTACCAGGCTTGACTTTTATCTTGTTCATTTTTATAATACTCAAGCCAATTAGTATTGATTGATAAGGTCTGGTGGACATAGTGCCCGAGTGGCGCAATGGCAGCGCAACCGACTTGTAATCGGTAGGTTAGAGGGTTCGAATCCCCTCTCGGGCTGTATTGAGTTTTATTGGTGGTGTGGGGAGGGGTGCCGGAGTGGTTAATCGGAGCAGTCTGTAAAATTGCCGCCTTAAATGGCTTCGCAGGTTCGAATCCTGCCCCCTCCACCATAGAGGTTGAGCCTAAAGTTAGGCAGGATAGCGTTTTATTAAAAAATAATATAATATAAATGGAGCGAATGCCCACATAGCTCAGTTGGTAGAGCACGTTCTTGGTAAGAACGGGGTCACCAGTTCGAGTCTGGTTGTGGGCTCGGAATAAAGGGGGTTATAATGGCTAAAAAGAAATTTGAGCGAACCAAGCCGCATTGTAATGTGGGCACTATCGGTCATGTTGACCATGGGAAAACAACGTTAACTTCGGCTATGACCTGGGTGTTGTCCAAGGTTGGTTCTACGGGGTTTCGAGAGTTTGACAGTATTGATAATGCCCCTGAGGAAAAGGCACGGGGGCTGACCATTGCCATTGCTCATATCGAGTATGAGACGGAGAAGCGGCATTACGCTCATATAGATTGTCCCGGTCATGCTGACTACATTAAAAATATGATAACCGGGGCTGCCCAGATGGATGGGGCTATCCTGGTGGTAAGTGCTCCTGATGGTCCCATGCCTCAGACCAGGGAACATCTCTTGTTAGCCCGCCAGGTGGAGGTTCCAGCTATTGTAGTTTGTCTTAACAAGGTAGATGCGCTGGAGGACGAAGAGCTGCTGGAGCTGGTGGAGCTGGAGATGAGGGAGTTACTTAATAAATACGAGTTCCCCGGTGATGAGATACCCATAGTGAGGGTGAGTGCGCTTAAAGCTCTCGAGTGTGGCTGTGGTAAGCGGGACTGTCCGTGGTGTGGCGGCATCTGGAAGCTACTGGATGCGGTAGATAGCTATATTCCTATTCCGGTGCGACCTAAAGACCAGCCCTTCTTGATGTCGGTAGAGGATGTTTTCAGCATTAAGGGTCGGGGTACGGTGCCTACAGGAAGGGTTGAGCGGGGTGTGATTAAGGCCGGGGAAGAGATTGAGATAGTCGGCTTACACCATGAGCCCCGGAAGACGGTGGCTACCAGCCTGGAGATGTTTCATAAGACTCTGGATGAGGTTGAGCCCGGGGATGCGGTGGGCATTCTGATTAGGGGCATAGACCGCGATGAGATAGAGCGAGGTCAGGTATTGGCGGCACCCGGCTCGATTAAGCCATATACCTATGCTGAGGCTGAAGTATATATTTTGAGTAAGGAGGAAGGGGGCAGGCATACTCCCTTCTTTAACGGTTATAAGCCCCAATTTTACATTAGGACTACCGATGTTACCGGAACCGTTGAGCTACCGGAAGGGGTGGAGATGGTTATGCCCGGTGATAATGTAGGAATGAAGATAAAACTTATCTATCCGGTAGCCCTGGAGAAGGGTTTGCGTTTTGCTATCAGGGAGGGGGGTAAAACGGTAGGCGCTGGAACCATTAGCCGTATTATAGAGTAGATATGGCGAGAAAGGCTGAAGCCAGGGTTATTATTCACCTTGCCTGTACTGAGTGCAAGGAGAGAACATATACTACTACTAAGAACAAAAGGAATGACCCCCAGCGGTTGGAGCTTAGAAAATATTGCCCGCGTTGCCGGGCTCATACACTCCATAAAGAGGTAAAATAGAGCTACAAGACTGGGAAGTAGGAGAAGGGTCCTTCTGTGGTACACCGTACTGATATTACCAAGCGAGGTAGTTCAAGATTTAGGTTTATTGGCGAGACTATAGCCGAATTAAAGAAGGTAGTCTGGCTCAGTAGACGAGAGGCTATTTATCTAACCGGTCTGGTGCTGATTGCCGCTCTTGCTGCTGGTCTATTTCTGGGGGCATTTGATTTTGGTTTTGCCGAACTTGTCAATAAACTTTTTTTGGGTGGATAATTGAGCTGAGACATTATCCGGGCGAGGTTATTGGTGGAAGAGAACGAAAAGCAGTGGTTTGTGATTCATACCTACTCTGGGTATGAAGACCGAGTTAAGAAGAATTTGGAGCAACGCATTAAGGCCATGGATTCTGTAGATGAGGTCTTTCAAGTGACTGTGCCTACTGAGGAAGAGATTGAGGTTAAAAATGGACAGCGGCGTACGGTGACTAAGAAGATATTGGCCGGTTATGTCCTGGTTCAGATGAAAATGAGCGACCAGAGCTGGAATGTAGTGCGTAATACCCCTGGTGTCACCGGCTTTGTTGGTACCGGGAACAAGCCTGTTCCATTGCGGGAGGAGGAAGTTGACCAGATTTTGAAGCAGATGACAGCTGAGGCACCAAAGGTTAAGATTGGCTTTCGGAAGGGACAGAGTATACGGGTGACTGATGGTCCTTTTATTGATTTTGTCGGGGTAGTGGATGATATAAGCCCGGGAAAGGGTAAGGTTAAGGTGCTTCTCTCTCTTTTTGGGCGTGAGACACCGGTGGAGCTTGACTTCTTGCAAGTGGAGAAGTTGTGAACCCGGTTAAGTTTTCCGGTTAGGAGATATAGGTGGCGAAGAAGATTAAGGCGGTGATTAAACTGCAGATTCCAGCCGGCCAGGCAAATCCAGCGCCTCCCGTGGGACCGGCTTTAGGTCAGCATGGGGTTAATATTATGGGCTTTTGTAAGGAGTATAATGAGCGTACTTCTGACCAGGCGGGGTCTATCATTCCTGTCGAAATCACCGTCTTTAAGGATAACTCATTTACTTTTATTACCAAAACACCGCCAACTACAGATTTACTGAAGAAGGCGTTAGGTGTGGAAAAGGGAGCTAGTACTGCTGGTCTGGAAAAAGTGGGGACGTTATCCCGGGATAAACTTCGTGAAATAGCTCAGCTTAAGGCAGAGGACCTAAATGCTACTAGTATTGAAGGGGCGGAGCGAATTATTGCCGGCACCGCCCGAAGTATGGGGATTGAAATAGAGTAGAAGCAATGGCAAGGCGCGGTAAAAACTATCAAGAAGCAGTTAAACTGCTGGACAGAACCAAGGCTTATGAGCCACAGGAGGCTATTGAGCTGGCTAAGAAGATGGCTCACGCCCGGTTTGATGAGACTGTTGAGCTTCATATTCGGATGGGTGTTGACCCCCGGAATGCCAGTCAGCAGGTGCGCGGTGTTGCCCTTCTACCGTACGGGTTGGGGAAAACGGTGCGTGTTTTAGTTTTTGCCCAGGGTGAGGCGGAGAAAATTGCTAAAGAGGCAGGAGCCGATTTTGTTGGTGGCGATGAGTTGATTAAGAAGATTGAGGATGGCTGGTTAGATTTTGACACGGCTGTGGCTACCCCTGACATGATGGGTAAGGTGGGTAAGCTGGGGAAAATTTTGGGGAGGCGGGGATTGATGCCTAATCCTAAGTCAGGGACGGTGGCATCTGCCGATGACCTGCCCAGGGTAATTGAAGATGCCCGTAAAGGTCGGGTGGAATTTAGGCTGGACAGGACATCTATCATTCATGTGCCGTTGGGTAAGGTTAGTTTTGACGGCGATAGGTTGATGGGTAACCTGGTGGCGGTGATAGAGGCGGTGGTCAAGGCTAAACCCAGCGGGGCTAAGGGTCAGTATGTTAAGACTGCCTCTTTGACCACAACTATGGGTCCTGGTATAGAACTTGACCTCAAACCGACCCTTTCTTTAAGTTCCAGTTGATAGTTAGGGAAGGTTGATTAATAATTTAACAATTTCCTGAGACAGCAGGTGCCGATTAAGGCTTAAATTAATGTGCCTACCGAGGAAAAAGGCTTTACTTAACCGGATTTGGTGGAGTCCTTGTGTGGTCGGCGCAAGGACTTATTTTTTAACCAGATGTTCAGCGGTGTTAGTTAGGAGGTAATGAAGGATGCCTAGAGAAAAGAAGGTGCAGAGTATTGATAGGCTACAAGAGGGCTTTTCTAAATGTAGCATTGGTATTTTAACTGACTATCGGGGACTATCAACTCCTGAGATGACTATTTTGCGCCGTAGATTGAGGGAGTTGGGGGTTGAGTATAAGGTGGTGAAGAATACGCTGGCTCGGTTTGCTGCGGAAAGGGCAGGCAGGAATGATTTGGCCAGCGTCTTTGAGGGTCCGGTAGCTATCGCTTTTGGCTATGGTGATATAGCTGAGCCGGCCAAGGCTTTGGCTGACTACATCAACACCTCAAAAGCGAGTCTAAGTATTAAGGGGGGCTTTCTCAGTGATAGATTACTTACTTCAGAGGAGGTGAAGACCCTTTCCACATTGCCATCAAGGGAGATATTACTAGCTAAGGTTGTGGGTGGGATGCAAAGTCCTATTACGGCATTAGTTAGTTGTCTGACAACTCCTATAAGAGGAGTTATAGGGGTGCTACAGGCTAGAATTCAACAATTGGAGGGAGAATAGGATGTCAGAAAAAGAAGTAGAAGCGGGACAAGAGACCGTTGAGGAGAAAGTAGAGGGTGAACAGCAACCATCTGCCGAACCGGTAGCGGAGAGTGAACAGCAGCCACCTGCCGAAAAGGCGGTAAAGAAACCTAAGAAAGCCAAAGCCGTCGCTGAGGAACCGAAAGCCGAAGTAGCCGTTGAGGAGCCGAAGGCCGAGACAGTCGCTGAGGAGCCGAAGGCAGAAGCCGTCGCTGAGGAACCGAAGGCAGAAGAAGCCGTCGTTGAGGAACCGAAAGCCGAAGCAGCTGTTGAGGAGCCGAAAGCCGAAGCAGCCGTCGTTGAGGAGATAATAGCTACTGTAAAGAATATGGCCGTGTTTGAACTGGCTGAGTTGGTAAAGGC
>Ga0163203_1000054_pt1 | contig 28271 bp, 24 predicted proteins | sample PL_2010_330m_FD_113534 | JGI IMG/M metagenome (GOLD analysis project Ga0163203, IMG submission 113534) | Freshwater microbial communities from Powell Lake, British Columbia, Canada to study Microbial Dark Matter (Phase II) - PL_2010_330m | ecosystem: Environmental > Aquatic > Freshwater > Lake ... | reverse complement strand
GCCCAAGCCAATGATACGCTGCCCGGAACCATGCTGTGCCCTGTGCCCGAGCAATCCTGTAATAGATCGCGTGCCGCTTCCAGTACGAGTCTACCGGGTATTGCTTGCGTCCGGACTCGCACCGGTAGGGGGTACAGATGATATCATGGACCAATGCAGCCAGCAGGATCGTCGGTCCGTCGACTGCGGGTCCCGAGGCCCCGTCGAACGAATAGCCACGCTCGACCAACAGCGTACGCGACCCCCTCACCTGCCAGTGTTTGCCGTGGTGCCCCGGAAGCAGGGTGCACCCCCGCAGCGCAATAATCACCGTCTCAGTCACGTCCCAGGTATGCGCGAGCGGGTCCCAACGGAGAAACTCCCCCCAGCTCACGCGGTCGCTCATTGCGTCCACGATCACCGGGGGGGACACAAACCTTGGAGGAAGCTCGGTCACGGAGACGCCCGACCCAGCGACACCGTATCGTATGCCTGAAGCACCTTGCGCGATGCCCGGTTGGCTATCTCTTCAAGGTCCTCTTCAGAAATCTCCAGTTGTATGCGGTCCGGCAATCGTGGTTCGACGGCCGCGCCATCCTCCCCACCGGCCGCGGGGACACCTCCAACCCCAGGAACGGTAACCCCTGCACCCGGCGCCGCATTGATCGGTATCGATAGCGCTTTATCGAGCTTTCGCGGTCCGGAGGCGTCGACGCTGCCCGTCTCTCTGCCAGCAACTGTAGATTGCTGATCGGCCAGGCCGGTATCGGTCGATCGTGCATTGCGCGCATCGTTCCCGGTCACCTGTATCATGAACCCGCCGGCCGAAGCCACCTTGCTCCCATCAGGGTTGGCCACCGTGGCCGCATCCGTTCCGCTTCCCGGCCCCAGATGGTCCGCATCATGCACCGTCTGAGTCCCCTGGCTGTCCAGCACAACCGGCGACCTGGCAAAGGGCAGCACCAGCACCGCCCTACCACCTGCCAAGGGCATTTGGCACCCCGCCATCAGCAGCCCCAGCACCACGCAGCAGAACAGCATCACCAACCAACTCACCTTCCATCTCATCGCATCACCTCATTTCACCTTGCCCGGCGATGATTGGGGCCAAGCCGGGTTACGCCCCGTGAAGACTCATTCGACTCGCTTTGCCTCATCCACAATCCGCCCCATAGCCAGATCGTCACTCATCGCCGCTTTGCGCATGCACACGTACTGGATCTGCCGACCCAGCCGCCCCACCGAGCACACCAGCCCCTGCCCATCCAACTCCACGCCTGGGAGGATGTTCTCGGTGAGCATCGAGAGCGCCACATTGCGCCGGCGGTACTGCCGCCCGACGAAATTCCCGTGCCAGACGTGCAAGGCTCCACCGCCCGCCGCGGCCAGCTCGGGAGTGGGCGTGTAACCGGTCTCGTCGAAGACCCTCGCCCACCAGGGCAGCTTGAGGACAGCCGCGGCGAACTGGGAGGCAGGATCGAGCCGGAGTGTCCATGCGGTATCCCCGCCCCCCGGCACGAAGAACGGATTCATCCCACCAATGTCCTGGAACCACTCCCGGTTGAAGCACCAGCCAAACCCGGGCGCCACTTCCCTGCGGATTCCGCCGGCGCGCATCCGGGCCGAGCAGAAGGAGGGGATGTTCCGTTTCATCGAGTCCCGCGTGTCGCTGTAGTGGGTGAAGGGCTGTAGCGCCAGGGTCCCGCTGGCCAGCTCCTCTCGCCATTGCCCCGCCCAGGCTTGCCGCAGGGGGAGAAACTCCGCATCGATCGAGCCGACATAGCGCACAAGAGGATTTGCCGCACGCGTCATGCGGTTGATCACGGCCTCTTTCTGGAAGAGCCCCACGTGCAACTCGTCCAGTTCCAGACACGAATACTCCACCGCGCCTCCCCCGTGAAAGCCAGCCTCACGCAACACATCATCAATCGCCAGGATGTATACCTGCCTCTCCCCCGGCGCCACCAGCTCAGTGACCATGATCCTGGGCAACGGGTCCAGCCAGAGCCAGGCCCGCAGTGCGGTCCGGAAGGCATCCACCCGCTTGCGGTCCGCCCCCTGCACCAACACTACCATTGCGGTGTCTTTCAGCACGGTCGCCCGTTCGGGCTTGGTCCATCCCAGCGCCTGCGGGCTCAGCTTTTGCGGGAGACAGGCGGCGGGCTTGCGGGGCTTTCCCTCGGGGAAATTCCACACATCAAGCACCGTCTCGCCAGCCGCGCTGGTGTACTCCGCCAGGCCACCCTCACGCAACGCCGTGGCCAGGGCTCGCAGATCCGTATCCTCGGTAATGCTGCCGGTGAAGACATACTTCGTTCCCGCCGGCGGTACGTATCCGGACGTGACGGGAAACCCCCCGGCCGCGGCTCGCGCAATCGCCCCGGCAAACGCACCAGGCTTCGCACTCACGATGAATCCAGGCTTCAGTCGGACCATAGTCGCAGCCACCCTGTTACCGTCACTCCGTTTGCATCCGAGGACGTAGCCAACTCGATATCCGTTGTGCTGCCATTGATCTGCGCGGCCACCGCGGTTACCCCGGTTCCGTAGCTGAACTGGGTGTGCTCGTTGCTCTGAAGCGCCCCCGTGTCCCCGTAGGCCGCCCCCGGGAGCGTCCCGAACATCACCGTGCCCATGCGCACGTGGCCCGCTTTCTCCGCGCAGTACTCGAAGATCCCGTGCAGGCCCCCCTGCCAGGCGATGGAGAAGAACGCCTCCGCCCCGGAGTCCACCTCCACCGAAACAAACTCGCGCCTGCACAGGCTCTCGCTCATCGCGTCAGTCCTCCACGTCGAACAGACTGCCCAACAGCTCCACCAGCGCAGCCAGCTCTGCGGGATTGTCCTCGAGCATCCGGTCGTTCACCAGGATTCGGGTCTCAACCGGTGGTTCCCCGATCGCCATAGCTCCGGGGTTTGCATAGGCCACCAAGCGCCCAATGCCGTGGCCCTTCGAGGGATCGAGCATCACGTCCTCTAGCCTCCAGACCGTGTCCGGCGTACTCAGTGGGGGTTCCGGGATAGGTATCCCGGGATCGGGCAGGCGGATTCTGGGCTCATCGCTAGCCATTATCGGATCTCCGTGAGTTGTCCGCGCCCCGCCCATTCAATGCCGGTGAACGCGGCGCCCGTGACTTGGACTGCCAGGGCCTCGTTCGTATCGTCAGCCGTTACCGTCGCGTCCCATGCAGACGCCCCGGAATCGGCCCCGAGCACATCCTTCGTGGGTGTTCCCACGATAGAGGTATTGTTTGACCCATCCCGCTTGATGATCCCGCTGAAGCGCCAGGCCTTCACGTTCCCAGCAGCGTTATCACGCGCCAGTAGATCCACATGGAACATTGCTGCGGTGTTTGCGGCGAGGGTGCAATGGGTGTTTGTGCGATTCCCTACGCGCAATTGGTATGGGGAGGCATCGAACGTGACCGCATACCATCCAATCTCTGAGATTGCAGCCTGGGCGGAAGCTCCAATACTACGCACGGTCTCCAGTTCCCGACCACTCTCACTCCTGTATCCCAGGGCAACCGCCCCATAGTGGTTCACATACGTTGACGCCCCAATCGCCGTGCCCACCTCCCCGGAGCTACTCACACCTGCATCACTGCCGAACGCTGTAGCATTCGCAGCGTGCGCATTGGCGCTGGCGCCCATGGCAACCGATGACTCCGTATAGGCTTTTGCGCCTTCCCCAAAGCCGTACCCCATGGCGTTTATTCCGAGGCACTTGGCCCCGATTGGTAACCGGGTCCATGTCGTTCCGGATTGGTGGATAAAAAGCAGTGCCCCATCAAAGTTCAGATAGTCCCCTGCAGCTGGGTTGCTTGGGGTGTCTGCATAGATCGCGAGGATGTCGCTGGATGTCGTGCCAGTATTCTGGATCACCAGTAGCGGAATAAGCGGGGCCGTGGGCAGAACTACCGCCCGGGTTGCCCCGTCCGGGTCAAGCAGTTGGATCGGATCGCAGTCGTTGCCCAGGGTCTTTGTATCCGCGAGCACCTCTGTGTTTCTCGGCAAATCTACCAATAGGTGGGTGAGGTGATCCCCCTCGGGAAACTCCTTCAACAGCCCAGCCACCAACGCCAATGGTCTACGATCAGCCATCCGATGTCTCCTACGTCACCGTCACAGCCGGTCCCGGCTGGAAGGGGATCTCTGTCGCGGAAAGCGCAATGCCCAGGCGTTGCGAGACATTGCCGGATCCGGTGGGAGCCGTTGCGGTCTCCGCGCCGGCCGTCGTCGCGAGCCAGTAGTCCGCGCCAAGCGTCAGCCCGCTGATCTGATTGTTCACGCCCGAGGTGCACAGCACCGCCCCGCTCCCGGCACTCACCGCCGCGAGCACAAACCCATGTGCCCGCTTGCCCTCCGCGGTGGCATCCGCCTTGCGCACCTTCAGCGTGCCCGAATCATCGTACAGGTTCACCCAGTCGCCGGCCCACAGATATTCTCCCGCCTCAATCCATCCCGTTGTTCCGCCATCGCCGGACGATCCGCCCCCAGCCCCAACGGCCGGAATGACCGTCGAACCCCAAAGGTGAGACAAGACCCAGAATCCCTCCCCTGGAGCTATCACGAACGAAGGAGAATTAGACGGCTTCACAAGGACAGGGCCCATGCCATGGTGCGTGAAGGCAAAGCGCAACAGCGGCTCGGCACTGCATTCATTCCAGTAATGGTCCTCGTCCACAGTGATGCTACAGCCACCATAGCCGCTGACTCCGAGCATCGTCATTGGTGAGACACCGCCAAACGAGAAGGCAATCTCGGTGTCGTTTCCACCCCACCACTGGACGTTATATCCGTACAGCCCGATCATCCGTCGACTGATGTACTCACCGTAATGGGGCAACCCGTTGACGGTGTCATAGACACCCTCGGCCCATTCAACCTTCGCGTTGTCGTCCGTGTCATAGACACTCTTGAGCATCACATCATCGGGTAGATCCCCGGTCGGATGCGTGTGCGAGTCCACGTCCGAGACTTCATGCAGCGAGTACCTGTAATCGTACAGCGCTAGGGGGCTTCGGTAGAGGAACACGAGGTGCACGGGGTAGGCGCTGGGGGTACCGGAAAGAGCCCAATTGCCTCCCGCATCAAGCGTCGCGGTGATCCGCACCCCGCCAGCAGTCTCCGCACTCTCCCAGTTCGGACGACTGTCAGTACCAGCCTTAGACACCAGTACATCCGTGCCATCCGGGCCCCAGTCGAGCACGAGCGTCCCTCCCGCCGGAGGCGACAGAGATCCTGTTGTTCCCGCAGCAACTTGGTAATGCCAGAATGCACATACATCTTTGCCCCCTAACTCCTGAAGCGCGCCTTCGACCTCCGTGGCCGTGAACAGCCCGCCGGCGTCAGCAATATCGATATCCTCGGCGCCGAGAACCACGTCCCCGACTTCGCCGTTTACGCTCGTGACCGGGGCTTCGCCGCCGCTGTCGTCCGCGCGCAGCCTGCCCAGGATTGGATCGAACTTCACCTGCATGGCACGTCCTTACGCGAAATGGCCCTGCACCGTCGCCAGGTCCGTGGCCGCCCATTTATACAGCCGGGTCCCTCCGCACCACTCCACCCGATCCCCGGCCAGCGTGATCCGCCGAATCCGCCACTTCGATGCGCTCAGCGCCGCGCCCGGATGCGCCTCGCACACGTATTGGTACGTCTCGTCTTCGTAGATCGCGTAGTCGTCTTCCCCGACGATATGCAGCAGCGGGCTATTCTCTTCGGCCATCGTCTCAGTCCTCTTCCAGATAGTTCTCGATGACACGACGCGGTTCGCGGTACACCGGGAAGCCCTTCATGAACCTGTCCGCGTCCTTCCATGCCTCTTCCAGGTTCAGCGTAGCCAGATGCCCAGCGAGCTTGAAGGCGGACTCGCTCCAGTCCACTGCCTTCTCCATCGCAGGGGGCTCGACGTCCCCAAATTTCCCCATTACAAGCGAATTGATTGTTGCTTCCAGAATGCTCCCGAAGACCACACTTCCGGCCATTGGGCCAACCAGCACCATTGCGAACAGCTCCCATGCCGCCTCTTTGGCCTCTTCCTCCGGGTCATCAAACCAATCCCCCCTCCCCATCTCCCAGATTACCTTGAACATCTGGTACACCACAGGCACCAGCACAAACCCAACCGCAAGCGCGTTGGCTGCCTGGCGTCTGCTTCCAGGCGTGCCGGCGGCCAGTTCCCGAAACGCGCGCTGCACCCATCCGGATTGCTGAGACATAGGCCCGAGAAACTGGAGCCCAAGCTTCCCGATCTCCGGCCCACGGTACCACTGGTTCAGCGTGGCAACCTGGCTCGAGCCCTGGGTGTGGTGGATCAGCCACATCACTTCCCGCATGGCCAGGCGCTTACTCTCCGCGTCCGTATAGCCCTCTCTCTGCCGGGCATCGTGTATGCCCATGTAGATCCCGGGAGCCACCGTGGCCACCGCGGCCATGATTCCGATGCGCGTGGGGAACATCCCGAAGCGCGCAAATCGTATCAACGGGTTTCTGGAGACCTTGGCCATAGCGTTGTGCACCGGTTCACCGAAACCGTAGTTGGCCCATTCGCGGAATGCGGGGTCCGCAAGCATCGCCTTCCAGGTCGCCAGCCAGCGCGCCGAGTCCGCAAGCTCCCTGCCTATGGCCCGCGCCATCTCCGGCACACCCACCGCGAACCCGAACGCAGGCGCTCCGGAAAGCTGCCTCAGGCCAGAGCCGATGTTCCAGCTCATCACCGCCAAGGTCGCGGTACCGCGCAACATGCTGATCAGGGCCTCTCCCTGCATGGGCACTCTCATCACCCTCCCGCCCATGATCTCCCCGACATGCCGGGCCACGCGCGCCGCATTGCCTGCCCCCGCGAATTCCGCCATCACCCTGGCCATGTCCGGGTGTCCGAACACGTAGCGCAGATTCTGGGCGACCTCCAGGTTCGCCATGAACTGCGCCCGGTTCTCGTTGTAGCGGAAGAAGGTGCTCACCACGTCGGCCCGTTCGTCAATGTCCCACGAATGCTTGCGCCTGCTAGACATCTCCGGGGGGACGGGCCGGGGAATGAAGTGCATCTCCGCCAAAGGCATTCGCTCGCGGTCGGCAACGAACGGGTGGTACAGCGCGTCTTCTTCCAGCACCGGCACTCCGAGCGTGCGTTCGCTGAACTCGCTCATCGCCTGGCGGTTCTCTTTGTAGGCCCCCCGCAACCAATCCAGGAACTCAAGGTCAGCAGGGGAGAGCACGGAACGCAGCTCGGCCAGGTACTCGTCATCGCGCCCCTTTCCCGCGAGGTTCTCCTTGTAGTCCTCCTGGTCGGTGGCCGCCAGGATCATCAGCAGGTTGGCGCGGCTCAGATCCCCGTGGCGCTCGGCGCGCCGGCTGAAGCGTCGGTACTCGCGCTTGGTTTCCATCAACTCCCGCAACGTGCGCTCAACGTCCTCGGTCTTGTAGATCCGGCCTACCGCCGCCTGAAGTTCCGTGATACCCGGTTCAACGAGGCGGGCCTTGTTACTGTTCGCTTCGTTGATCTCAAGGGAAATCTCCTTGATCGCGGCGGCCGCTTTTGCGTAGACCTCTCCCTTGGCATGGCGGATCATGTCCATCATGCCGTTGTAGAAATCGTAGTTCCCTTGGAGAAACTCCCCGATCTTGCCCGATAGCGTCTCGCGGTCCGCTTCCGGCAACGCCCGTAGCGCCTCCTGGATCGCCTCGCGCCGGGGGCCCCACACCTCCTCGCGTTTGTTGCGCGCCTCGGTGATCTTCCACAGCCCCTCCTTGTAGTCCTGGCGCAGCGTTACGATTGCCCCGGCTATCTCCGCCGGGCTTCGGTGCACCACCGCCCCGTAGAGGTTCAACGCCCGCAGGGCATCGTCGATGATGTGGGCCACCGGCTGGGAGGCCCAGGTCGGCTCCTTACCGATGCTCTCGATCATGCGCGCGAGCGTAGTGCGTGCCTGGTCCTCACTCACGTTACCGAGAACTACCTGTTCCTGGAGGTTCTGAAGGCTCTCTGACATCTCGTCAGCAGACTGTTCCGACACCCCATAGATATCGAACACCAGCCGAAGCCAGGCCTTCATGCGGGGCTCGAAATCCCGCTGAATCAGCTCCTCGCGCGTGGAGGTCCTCCCCTTCAGTACCTTGAGCTTGCGCAGCCGCTCGATCTCTTTGGCGAAGCGCGCGGCGTCGGCCTTCGTCGCGTACCGATTCAGCGCCCAGGCAAGGTGACTCACCCGCTTGTTGATTGCGGGGATCGTTCCAGGGGCAAGCTCCAATTCCCGGCACGCTTCTCTAAGCCACTCTTTCCGGCCCCCGGCCGGCACGTGTTCCCAGGCCGCCTTTCGCAGCAGCCGCGCCCAGGTTGCTCCCACCTCACGCCGCAGCACCGGATCGCGGTCTGCGTTCTTGTCAATCACGTACCCTTCGTCGGTCAGCTTGCGCACCGCCTGGCCAACGATCACCTGTTTCAGGTCGGCGATGTCAACCGGGTCGGTAGGCAACTCCGCCGGCAGAGGCATCAGCGCCTTAGCCTCCGCCGCCAGGTCCTCCGCGTCACGCCTGGCTGCGTCGAAGGCATCCCCGACCCCTGGCGGGCCTTCCTTACCCCGGCTTTCCTCCTCGGTCTCCACGAAATCCGCGGGCACCTCGACGGGAGGCTCCTCGTCATCCACCGCCTTGGCCGGCGGCTCATACTCGTCAATCGCCGCCTTCAGGCGGGAGGGCAGATTCTCCATCCCACCGCGTGCGAGCTCCGCATCCGTCAGCCCCCGACGCTTGGCAGCCATCTGTTCAGCGCGCCGGGTATTCCAGATCTCGATCGAGCGGAACACCCGATTGAAGCGCGCCTCTTGCTCCATGCCCGTCTTTGCCGCCGTCGCCACATCCGCGGTGAACCGTTCCCGCAGCACCGGGGTAGCCAGCGCCCGCAACAGCTCCTCATCCCGCGCCGGCGCCATCCGCTCGCTTTCCAGCTTCGCGGCCATTCGGCGAGCCTCGGCCATCACCGCCCCAGCCTGATCCCGCCGCAACCCCAACTCCGCCAATCTCCCGGCCACCACCCGTTCACTGACCTTCTGGCCCCGCGTGTAGCGTGCAGCTGTCGCCAGCGCCAAACTCATCTCCCGGCTACCCAGCTTCGGCGCATCCCCCAGGCTGAACTCGATCGCGCGCCCCTCATCCCCCGCGGACTTTGCACCTTGCCGCGGCAGTAGCGCCGTGCCCTTCCTGATATCCTCTCCCGCCGCAAACGCCTCCATGCTTCCCAGCGTTCCGCCGGCGTCATAGTGGTCGATCGCTTCCAGGGCCCGGAGGACATCCGCCTCCCCGACCATCCCGGTTTCGTGCTCGATCTCGCGCCCGTACTCCGCCAGGGTCTGCCGCCTCGGGTAGGCATGCGGCTGGCCCTCATGCTCGTACACCAGCGTATCCCGCGGTCCCCGGTCAATCAGCTCATAGAACCGCTGTGCATTCGCTACCAGCGCGTCGCGCACGGACGCACCGCGCAGCATCTTCGCAGCCAGATCGCGTATCGGTTTCTTGCGCTGAGCTTCCCTCTGGCTTTCCTCACGGGTCTTGAACCTGCGTGTTGTCCGTTCCGGCGCCGGGGTCTCTTCCAGTCCCTGGAGCGCCTCCACCGCATCGCGGAACAAGGGCTCAAGCGCCTCCTCGCCGAGGCTGAAGAGCATCCCCCGTTCGTGCGGATCGCTGCGGAAGAGATCCAGTTGTTCCGCGCCCTGCTTCGGGGCATCCTCCAGACGCTGGCGCACGATCTCCTTGGCCGCAACGGTCTCCGCGGCCTGGATCGCCATCATCCCGCCGCCATAGTCCTTGCCTCCCCCGTCGAGATCCTTCAGCACCTTGGCCGCGGTATTGCGCACGTGGTTCCAGGCCACCTCAGCCCGGCCCTTGGGACTCTTGTAGGATTCCTTCGCATCGAGAATGCTCCGAGCCTTCTGCCGTACCGCCTTCTCGCTGACCGCATCCGCGAACAGGCTCAGTTGCTCCGGACCCCCCACGCTGAAGCTGACCGGCTTGCCGAAGTCCGTTTCGTGCAGTATCTTTCTCTTGTCGCGCCTGAGTCCTTCCCCGGGCAATTGTAGCCCGGCTGATCGGACCCAGGCGCGAAACTTTTCCAGGTTGACGTAGTGCGCGTGTCCATCCCTTACCGCGTCGATCAAAGCATCGACCGACCGACGTTCGTAGACACTGGCTATCCGATTGACCTCGTGTTGATCCTCCTTGCTGTTGAGGTGTACCGCGGCCATCACCGGGGCCGTGCCCACAGTCACGTCGAATACCACCATCAACGCGTTCTCCGTGCTGAGAGAATCGGTGATCAGCATCGGATCCGCCATGTACCGGTGCAGATCCTCGATGACTGCCATCGGTACATTGTGCACCTTGCCGGAAGTTGCCTTGCGCACTAGTCCAGGGCGCATGACCATAGGCAAGGGATCGGCACCGGACATCAGCAACAGCGCCGGAGTCTTGCCGAAGCGCAGCACCTCGCGACTCTTCGGCCCGCCCTTGGCGACATTCCCGAGCTGCTCTTTCCACGCCGCGCTCTCAGCCTGGTCATACCCGCCCAGACTGAACGAGGTATCATCCGACGCCCAGCGCTCTTCAGCGGGCTCCTCGATGGGCAGTTCCGCCGCCCTCTCCTGTGCCGCCTGCAATTCCTCGGGCGACGCCCGGCCTACCTGTCCGGTAATGGTATCGTCCATGCCATAGTCGCGTACCCATTCGCTATCGACCGTGGTTGCTCCGCCCTCCGCTGGCTTGCCAATCACAATCTCCACGCGCCCGTCGGCATGCTCTATTGAGTCGCCCGGGTTGAGCTCCAAGGCCGTGAGCGGCATGGGCGCCTCCGCCTGTACCCGCTGCGTTACCTTCCCCTGGAAGAACAGCGCCACTTCCGCCGGACCGGCGGTCTCGGATATGTGGAACTCCGGGTAATTGTCATGGAGGTATTGCGCCGCTTGGTCGAAGCTCATACCGCGCGTGCGGTCCGTCGTGAACCAGTATGGCACCCAGGTTACGCCGGCATTCTTCAGTTCCCGCCGCTCCTCGGGTCCGAGGTACAGCTTCACTATCTCGTCACGCGCCAACTCCTTGCGCACATCCTTTTCATCGACCATGCGCGGGTGTTGTTCCTGCGCCTCCCTCATCGCCTTGCGTTCGGCCTGCGCCTTCGCAATCCAGTCCGGGTCCGGAGCCTCCGTCCCTTTCGCTTCGTCCGCGGCCGCCGCCGGAGCACCCTCGGGGACCGTGCTCTCCATGGCCGCCCGGCCCACATCCGTGGTGCGCACCCCGGCCGCCCCTGACATTGCCACCGCAACCCCCTCGATGTCAGCCGCCGTCAGCCGCGGGGCATACCCAAGCCGACGCGCCAACGACCGGACCCACGCCCGGACCTCATCGAGCACCCGCTCCCAGATCCCAGCTTGCTTGGGGTTGAGAGCTTTCGCACCATCCCGCCCCACCTTCCCAGCCAAGTCCGCCAGATACTCCCCCACCGCAATCGCGTCGGCCTTCTCCGGCATTGCGGCGATTTCTTGCGGACTCATCCCGGTCTTGCTGTAGAACGTCGCCAGCTCCTGCGGGTCCAGAGACCGTTGAATGGCCAACAGGAACGCATCGCGCTTCACCGAGTCCCCGGCAAAGATGATGTCCAACCCCTCGTGGCCGTGCTCGTGGGCCCAGACGTAGAGGATGTACCCGGGGAGGTCCCCATCCGGAACATTGTCGGCGACCACTACCAGTTCGCCCGTAGCGCCATCCCTGTACCCCTGGATCACCCTCCCTGATTGATTCCGCTCCCGGACCAATGCCGGGACCTCCGCGTCCAAGATCACGCGGACCGCTGCCGCATCGGGGTTTTTCTCTGCCAGCACCTCAGCCAGCCGTTGCGCCGACGCGATCCGCGGATCAACCCCTGCAGACTCCGCCGCCGGCGCCGCTTCCGGTGTGGGAGGACGTACCGGAGTTGCGGACTCCGCCGGCGGCGTCTCTTCGTCCGTTGCGGTTTCCGCAACATCTGGGGAGGATTGTTGCGTGTCCTGCACCTCCGCGGACTCCGCATCCTCGGGCCTGCCCTCAGCATCCCGGAGCGCCTCCAGGTCTTCCTGGGCCTGGCCCATCGCCTCATCGGCTTCGGCAAACACCTCCTCAGCAACGAACGCATCCGGGTCCATTCTGGCGGCTTCCTCAGGCGTGGCGGACTCCATGGCCCGATGCGTGCGACTGATCACCTTGCTGACAAGCCCTCTCACCTTCCCATCGAATTCACGGAGCGCCTGCATACCCGTGCGCTCTGGACCAAGCGCGCTCAGCATTGCCGCGGCGTGGCGGTCGCCTTGAGCGGCCAGTGCTCCGAGCGCTCTGCGCTTCTCGCGCACAAACGTTTCCTGGTCGGCCAACGTCCGGCACTCCGCCCACTGGTGCGCGGTGCTTACCACCGTGCTCTTGGTGCACGTGAGCATGGTCGCCATCACCGTGTCTCGGGCTTCCTTATCGTCGCCAACCAGAGCCATCAGGGTTTTCCCGGGAATCCAGTTGCACGCCACGGCCGTGTCCGCCACGTAGGCAGCCATTGCCTGACCGCTGAATTCATTCTGGAATAGCTCCTGTTCTATTTCCCCGGTTGCGGAGACCGCACTGAGCCCCAGCGCTGTCGCTACCGCGCCAAACTTCCCGGCCAGAAAGCGTTTTGCCGCCGCACCACCGGTCCCCATGGACATGGCCCCAAGCACACTGTTCAGGGCCAAGTTCCGATAGAACACACCCGATGCGTACTGCCCGGCCAAGAACGGGTCATTCAGCCGCCGCATCTCATCACGGTAGGCGTTGAGCGCCGTGTAGGCGCCGGACCCGTAGGCTGCCAGGCGCTGCTCTTCGGTACGGTTCGCGAGCGATTTCTCGAACCAGGACAGGCGTTGCGCAATCTCTTTCTTGTGGCGCACCACGTCCATGGTGAAGACACCGGCCTCGAACTCGCTCTCCCCAGCTCCCTGGAGGGCCCCCACGACCATATGGCGAAGTCCCTCACGCTGCGCCAGTCCCCCCGTGGCCGCGAATCCGAGCGTTGCGCCAAGCCCGAACACCGCCGCGTTGCCCAACGCCTGGCCACCGTTCACGGCCCACCAGTCCGGATTGGAGAGGTTCCGCACGAAGCTCCCGGAACTCTCCTCCAGGGACGCCTGTGTTTCCGGACCGATGTTGAATTGCTTGAGATCCTCAACGAACACGTTCGCCAGCGCTTCGGAGCTACGCATCATCTTGGCGTGATCGAGGAGGCGGATAGGCATGCTGTAGACCGACTGGTTCACAAAGGCCATCATGCGCTTTGCCAGCTCAGCCGGCCGCGTGTCGCTCCACCGCGGAGCCTCAAGAGATATCTGCGCAACGGGGGCCCCGAGCTTGGCGGAGAATTCCCGCATGCCCTGAATGTCCTCAGGCCCCACCTTGCCAATCTGCCGCGCCAGCCCCCTGTCAATCGCATCGGTGGCGCCCACCAGGTCCAGGATGGGCCACCCCAGCCCGCCAGTAAGCGCCCGAGCCGCCACACTGCCCTTCCCATTGAACGTCGTGCTCCGCGCCGTGCGTGGCGCAGCATCCGGGATCTTGTCCGCCTCCCTCAGCGCCCCCGGCCGCGCATCCGAATAGAAGCTGAACACGTGGTCATAGGCGTCCGCGTCGGTAGAGTCCTCCCCGAAGAACGCATTGCGGAAGGGTTCGTACTCATCCTCGGAGATTTCCCGACCGTAGCGGCTGGTCAGGAAGAGGCGGACCGCGTGCTGTTGCTTCCATGCATCCCCATTGTCGGCCAGGCGAAGCGCTTCCTGCTCGGAGTCCCGATACACCCCATTCAGGAAGCGATTCAGTTCATAGTCTATGCGTTCGGGGTCCACTGAATTGCCTTAACGGTCCCTGTTGTCCAGCCCGCCCTGGATGGATTCGCGATAGGCCTGCTGCTGTCTGGGCAACGCGAGAAACCTGTTGATGTGCTCCACGAAGTCGGGCACGCTAATGGGCTTGCCCTTCTCCTTCTGGTCCTTGAGATAGAGCCTGGCTGCCTCGTATACCCTCATGCGCAAGGTCTGACTGCGTGCCACGTCCTCATTGATCTCGGCGAGCGCCCTCGCGCGGGCATCCTCATCGGGCTTGCGGAATCCCCAAATCCCTTTCATCGCCCCGCGTGCTTTCTCCCTCGCTTCAAGCAGCTCCGCCTCGGTCCTGTCGTTTATCCCCCCTAACTTGCTCTTCACGATGATCCTGGACCCGAAGGCGTTCGCCGCCTCCATGTCCGCGATAACCCCCCACGCCGCCGCCTGGTCTTTCTGCTCGGTACTCCCATACGTGGTGATAGCCGTCAGGGTCTTCTCGATCGCCAGGCACACATCCCTCGTATCCGGCCAATCGCCCCTCCCCATGGCGCTCATGAGGTCATTGACCGCCACGTCTGGCGGGGTTCTGCCGCCGCGCACCCTGGCTTCAAGCACCCCCAGGGATGCTTTGGCTTCGTCTTCCCATTCCTTGCGGGCTTGCTCGGCCATTTTGGCTTCTGCGAGGTCCGCCCGTTTGGCGGCTACTTCCTGCTCTTCCCACCGACTGGTCAACACCCCATCGAGCTGGGTAAGCACGCGCTGCACATCCAAGGCGATGTCTGGGTCCTTGCCCTGGAACTCCCCCTGCAACTCCTGGCCCGTAGTCATCACCGAGAGGATCGACCCATCGTCCGCCACCATGGCGCGTAACGCATCAATCTTGAGCCCCGACACCGCGTCGGACCGCGCAGAGCGGCGCAGGGAAGTCAAGTGCCCAAGCTTGGCCGCGCCAAACTTCTCCCCCCGTTCCCGATACTGAGATACCACATCAGCCCCGAGCGTCTCCGCGTGGTTGTCCAGCACCGTGGCAAGATCACTCTTGCGCTGTTCGACCTCTGCCGCGTCCTTAGCGCTACTGATCCCGTCCAGGGCCAGGCTCAGCTTTCGCGCCGTCATGCGGCCCACCGCGTCCTTGACCTCCGCGTCGACGACATCCTGCCCGTACGGACGGTACTTGTCCGCGATGGCCGCATAGACCCCCTCCATCGCCCGAATCTCGCCGTCCACGTCCGCGAATCCCGTGGTGCTTGCCGCGCTCTCGATCCCGGCTGCGATCACCGCATCTTGCCCCGCCTCCCTGGCCCGCTGCGTTTCGGCCGTCACGTGGCGCGTGACATTCCCGACCACGCCCACCCGCAACTGGCCCCAAAACCCATCCAGGCGCTTGAGTTGCTCCGGGCTCAACCCGGCCTTGGTCTCCTCATACACCTCCGCGAGCAGCTCCTCTGCCGCCGCCGGAGCGCCCTGACTATCCAGCCCCCGCATTTCGCGCATCGGGCCATTCTGCCAGGCAGTAAGACGCTCTTGCGCCCTCGCGAACGAGGTCTGCGCCGCCGCCACGTCCTGGTCCTTCTGCTGCTGTTTGCGGCGGTTGATCAGCGCGATCGTGGCATCCAGCGCCGTCCCGGCCAGATTCGCAGCAGCTCCGGGCACGGGGTCTGGAGGCAGAGCGGATGTCTGCGGCACGAACGGCGCGGGCCGTGGCCCTATCCGCCGCTGATATGTCGGTACCGTTGGCATGATACTTCCCTGCCTATTCGGATCCCCCAGCGCTAAGGCTCATCCCCAGTTGGCTTGTCCCCCCAAGAATGCTGTTAGCCGCTCCCAGGTAGCCGGCAAACATGGATTGCCCGGATTGCCAGGACGCCAGCCGACTGCGTGTGCGGAAGTCATCGGCCTGCCTACCGAATCCCCATTGCTCCATCTGCGTGTTGTACTGGCTCATTGCCCGGTCCTCGGCCCCGAGCACAGCCACATCCTCTTCCCAGGACGCCGGCGAACCGCTTCTCAGCATCACATTGCCTGCCGCATAGGCCGTGCGCCCCATCCCGGTCACCGCGGCAATGCGGCGGTTGATCTGGTCGGCCTCGATCTCACCGCGCCGAGCAGCATCCGCCTGCATGAATTCGGCCGCAAGCGCGTTGTTCCGCTGGACATCAGCCTGATAGTCTGCCTGCTGGCTTGCCGCCCGGGCTCCCATGATAGTGGCACCTGCCCCCCCGACAATTGCCAGCCCACCGATAACGCCTAACGTCACGGGGTCGCACATGGTCTATCTCCATTCGTGATCGTGAACTGGTGGAACGGCATCCAGAACGGCCCCACCGCGACAGTGTGCTCCGTCACCTGCGCCCCGATACGCTTGAGCCAGGCGATGGAACGCCGTTGTCTGGCATCCACTACGTTGCCCAGATGCGGGCAGATCCTTGACATCTCCAGCAGGATGCGCGGGGGAACCGTGAGCAGCTCCCGGCGGCACAGCTTCGGAAAATCCTCAGTTCCCAGCAGCCACACGATCCCAAGTCCCGAAAGCACCGTGCCGAGCGAGACCCCGAACATGGCCTCCGGCCGCCGGGCGACCAGCACCGTGCGCCGATACTGCTCGCTGACCCGCCAGCTCTCCACCAACCCGTCGAACGCATTCAGCCCACAGCCCGCGTACAGCTCCGCCCGGTCCTCTGCACGCATGCGCGCGGCTATATCCGCGCAATGTTCGCGGGTCGCCGGCACAATGCGGATTGTCTTCCTACTCGCCAAGGCTCACCTTCGGTACGATTTCCAGGACCGTGAGCGGCCAAGGCTTGGCCGAGGTAATCACCAGCCGTCCGTGCGAATTCCACCCCGGCGGAATGATGATCGAGATATCACCCGTGAACCCGCCCCCGTTTCCCCATTCCTCGGTAGCCGCCTCTTGGTGCGGCGTGGTGTTGCCCGTTTCCGGACCCACCTCCAGATACTGCGAATTCAGCACCCGGACCGTTGCACTGTGCACCTTCTTGCGCCGCCCCTGGGCCGTGCCGCCCGCGTCGAACTCGATATTCAGCGTTTCCAGCGTGGAGGTGTACGGCAGCCCTATCACCACCCAGCTTTTTTCCTCTTCCGTCCAGGTGACCGTACCGCTCGTCACGGTCTTGCCGGTGTCCACCGTCCCGTTGCTGTGGGCGACGGTTACCGCAAACCCCTCCATCCAATCCAGCCCGGTCGCCGATGTGCCGGCCGCAGGCATCGTGTAGAGAATCGCGCAGTCGAGGAACACATCGTCGGAGTACTCCGCAAGCATCGCCTCGACGTAGTACACCGTGCTGTCGTCCGGGAGCACCCGCTTGACCAGCATGTACACCGGATCGGCGCCGTCCCCGTCATCCGGCAGCGCCGCGACGGCTCTGGCCTCCGCGGTCTCTCCGCCGGCCGCCAGGCTATGCCGATGCCAGGCCCAGACGTCGTGTTCCCGCAGGTAGGAGAGCGCCACCAGCGTACCATCGGCCTTGGCGCACCACACCAGGCTGTCCGGGTACCGCGCATAACACCAGTCAAGGAGCGCATTGCTGGCCGCCCCACTGAACAGATGCGCGGCGAGAATGGACAGGTTGTTTCCCATGTAGCCATCGGCTACCATGTCGAAATACATGTCCCGGACCTGACGCCCGTTTCGCCCCACATACAGCACCGTGTTGCCGATCACCAGCGGAGCCAGGTGCGCGCATCCCACATAGGATTGCGGAGTCAGCATGATCGAGGTAGGCGTAACCGCGTCCGTATTGCCGCCGGGCCCCAGGCGCCACTCGCTGCCCGCGGTCAGCACCATCATTTCCCGCAGCGGGATCATGTGCCGGATCTGATCCGCCAGCCGACTTGCCAGGGTAGCCTCGATCCCGTCATCCGCTCGCAGCGGCGTGGAGACCGCAAAGCTATGGAAGATCCCCGTACGCGAGGCCCAGACCGTGGAAGGCCGGTCGTTACTGGAGGCGTACCACAACCGCTGTTCAAACAGGGCCACCGACCCCGGATACGCATCCTCCCCGTTGAACGGGTCCGAGAGCTCGATAGGGCCTACCGTGGTATCCGGATTCACGTTGTCATCGACGAAAGCCTTACCATAGTTGCGGTAGTACAGCTCCAGTTCCCACACAGACCAGCGCTTGCCGTTGCTGTTGTTGGCATTAGCCAGCAGCCGCCAGTAGCGCGCCGACACCAGATCGACGCTGACCTGGCAGCTTTCCCACGTTCCAAGATCCTCGGTAAGGGTGAAGGTCTCCAGGTCCGACCAGTCCACGCCATTGGCGGAGTATTGCAGCTTCACCGAGGAGATTCCAAAGTCATCCCGTTGGAGAATCCGGAACGTCTTCAGCTCGATGTCACCGCCGGCGCCCATGTCCAAACCGATGTAGGCCGCCCCACTCACGCTGCTGTCAGTCTGCGTGGACCGCCAATCTGTATCCGCGTCCCCGTCAAACGCCTTCTCCTTCGCGTGCGCGGCATAATCCCCGCCGCTGATCTCCGTGCCCTTTGCCAGACCCGTGGAGCCCTCCACCGAGGTGGTGCCGATCAGTCCCCAAGCCCCCCGGCTGTTCTTCCACACGCTGTACTGCACCGCCCCAGGGGCCTCGTTCCACGCCAGGTCGACCATGGCCCCGCTCGCCCACGGGCTATCCACCGTCGCGGAAATCTGCTCGGACATCAGGCTCTCGTTGCCGTCTCCGTCGATGGCCGATACCGCATAGATCATCGTGCGCGTGGTCGCACCCGGAGTCTCGCTGTACGTGGCCGTGAGCCCATCCGGGGCCAGCATCGATGGGGTAAAGTCAACCGGGGTAAACCGCCAGGTGTAGTGACTGTACCGTTCCAGCTTGTAGGGAGGGTAGGAGGGATGCGCGAAGAACATCGTGTCGGCCGACTGCGTACACCGCAACTGTGCGAGGTCCGCAAGCGCGAAGGGGCTCGAGATCGTCAGATTGTTGTTGTGGGGCGCGTCCGCCCAGTAGCCGTAGTAGTAGCCGAACACTTCGTCACCCGGATCGGTGGCAGCCTCGATGTACAAGGTGAAGAAACCGAGGGTGTCATAGTCCCCCCAGTCTTTATTGATGTTGTTCCCCGCAGCGTCATAAACCGTGTACGGCGTGGTGGTGATCCCCGGAGGGGCGCCGCCCTCGGGCTCGGTCATGTAGTAGTATCCCGCCTTCCCGGTAGACTCTTCCCACAGCCACCGATCCGCGTCCACCAGGTCGACACAATTCGCGATGAACCCACCGTCCTTCAGCACCTGCATCTCGGCATCGGTAAACACCAGCATGTAGGTCTGTTCGGTGGAGAACTGGAACGGGATCAGGCGCCCGTCGCCCATTGCCTCCCCGATGTAGGCTGTTCCCTGCCGCCGGCTCACTCCCCCCTGGGGATGCACGATGAAGTTGCTTAGCGTCTTGCAGCCGGAGTGGTACTTCGCGAAGTCAACCCGACCGTGAAACGCGGGGTCCAGCTCCCCGGCCGCGAACGATGGCCTGTTGGGAAATGCGGGCACCTGAGTGCTGTCCTCCTACTGTCGGGAATCGGCTATATGGCGTGTGGAGGCGGTCTGCGGCTGTTGCTCGCTGTTGGCGTCAGCGGTGGCAGCCTCGTGGAAGGCCTGCACCGCCAGCATGGTCACAGTCTGCACAATCTTCGCGTCCCCGGTAATCGGCAGCGCGATCCTGGAGGCAATCAGGTATGCGTACGCCGCCACGAACAGAGGCGGAAACACCGTCACGGTGTCCTCATCGAAGATGTAGCGCAGCGTCACCTCGTCACTGTCACACCAGAGGTACCCGCCACGCACCTGGAATTCTGCCGTCCTGTCGCCGTTGATCAGCAGCGCCCGCAGGTAGTCCTCAGGTAGATCAAAGCCATACCCCCACGTCGTATCTTCTGCATCGTCGCTCTGTTCAACCAGCTCCGCCTCCTGAATCGCGAACCCCCAGGGATGACGCTGAAGCAGCTCCTTCCGGCACTGTGCGTACAGCGCATTGCAGTACCGGTTAGGCGTCCCCGTGTCGTTGAGCTCAGTAATGGGCTGAGCCCCCAGGTACAACAGCGCCTGATTGCAGATTTCGAGGATGGTCGCCGCCATGGTCTAGCCTTTCAGGGCCTTGCCCATCGCCTCCTTGGCCCGGACCACAAACCCGCGCTCCTTCTGCTTGACCGTCACGAAATGACGTGGCGGTTGCGGGTCTCCCGGACTCGTGACCAGCTTTTGACCAGGCTCCCAGATCCGCCCCTGAAACTGACATTTGCGCTCGCACACAAACTCTGGCATCGTCTTTCTCCTCGCTCGGCTCCAGATGGGCCGGCACGCCGCCCCACTCAAAGGCAAACGGCGCACCGGCCCCGCTTCTGGGGGGTTGAGCTATTGCTCAACGTGCCTGGATCAGTACGGCGCGTTGACGTTGTGCAGCTGCGGGGTCTCCACGAGGTACGCGTTGAACTTCCCGGCGGTCAACGCCGCGGTGCCGATGGTGTAGAGCACCCGCACATAGCGCAGGCAGCCCTTGGGGATGCGCACCGTGAGCACGTTGTATCCGGCCACCAGCGTGGCAATGGCGGTGGCGCCAACGGAGGCCAGCGTCTGAGCAGTGTCGAAGGCTTCGGCGGAGTCGTGCTGGACGGTGAAAGCCACCGTCGCGGAGCCGGCGGAGGTGCATGCGGTGTGCACATCGATCACGATGTACAGCTCGGGGAAGCTGCGCCCGGCCACCACCATGTCGATGACATTGGTGGAGGCGTGCGCAGCCACCGTGGTCTCAGCTTGCTCGGAGCTGAGTTGGAGGCACTTGTCGATGTACATGGTTCCCTTATCTCCTTGATTCGGGATTGCGTCTCTTGGTTCTCGCATCGTCCTCGATGATGATGAGCCGGCAGGGCCCCGGGATTCAAAGCCCCGGAGCCCCCAGGTCATGCTCACGGAGTGCCAAACGTCCCGGCGACCGTGGCCTCGGCCGTGATGATCGCATCGCAGCGCCGTACCGGAATGCCCTGGAAGCGCAACACCGGCTTCCCGGCCACGTCATCGAACGTGGTGGTGTAGCCGCTCTTCTGCAGGGCCTGGATGCGCAGCATCGTCTGCACAGTCCGGTTCACGTAGAACGCCGGGGTGCCCACGGTCTCGGAGGGCAAGCGCTCAAGCATCTTGACCATGCCCTTCACCAAGTCCGCGTCGCTGGACTCAGCCACCAGCGCCGACACGTCGATATTGCACATGCGCACGACGTACCGCCAGTCGCGCACGCAGAGCCCGCACTTCCACTGGTAGTGGGTGCGGTAGCCCTCGTAACGCCCGCCGGCCGCATCGGTGAGAGTGACCTGGCCCTTGTCCTCCATTTTGAGGCCCATCTGCGAGCCCTTGGGGTAGATCCCATGGACCGTGTTGGGACCCCAGACCACGAGCCAGATGCTCGTATTGTCCGAGTCCGAGCCCGCGCCGGTAATCATGTTGTACCCGCTGTTCGTGGTCGTGGCGGACGGCGTGGCAAAGCGCGGATTCAGCCCGACGAACCGCTCGGGGTTCACCGTGGTGTCCCCGTAGATCAGCGTGTCGAGGAAGGACTGGTTCATCCCCTCGATGTGGGCCGCATCCTCGGACAGGCGCCACGCCGGCGCATTGCCGTTGAGGTCCGCGAGGTCCTTGTCGACCTCGGCGTAAGCCTCAAGCATGCCGCAGGCGTCCGTCACCTGCGCCGTGGTCCCCTTGGTGGGCTGAACCCCGTAGTTCAGCAGCCGCCACGTGGGAGTCGGAAGCCCGGTCCGGATCGTGGTCTTGTGGCCCGTGGGCAGGTTGCCTTCGAGCCACACCATGTCCTGAATCATCTCGTTGCTCTCGGCGAGCAGCTCGATGAGTCCGGCGATCTTGTCGTTCTCGTCAAGACGCCGTTTGAAATCCAGCATCGTGACGGTGGAGGTTCCCAGAGTAGCCATGTGTGCATCTCCTTTACGGTTGCACAGTGTGTCTTGTCACAGTCACAGGCGCCGTCGCCGGACGGCATCAGCCGCCCTTCCGCGCCATCGATGGGTAGAAGGACGCCGCCCGGTCCACTACCGTGCCCGTGGGTCCCTTACCCGCGCCAGGTCCCCGGTCCTCGGAGACAGACTTGCCGATCCGCGCCAGGAACGAGAGCACCGCAGGGTGGTCACCCAACCAGGAGTCTGCAAACATCTGCTTGGAGGCATCGTCACCAAAGGTGTCGAGCGCCCGCCTTGCGTAGCCCGCCTCTTCCTGCCATCCCTTCGTCTTGCGGAACTCGCCCGCCCAGGTCTTGCGTTGCTCGGCCAGCGCCTCTTCGGCCGCCTGCGCCTGCTGCGCTTGCAACTTCACGTACGCGTCCACCAGCTTCTGCGCCGATTCCTGCGGCAGGTCCAGTTCCTTCAGCACGGGGGCAACCAGGTCCACCGCCGCGGAGTCCAGCTCAAGGCCCTCGGGCATCGTGAAGGGTTCGTACGCTTCGGGTGCGCCCTTGGGCTTGTCCTCGCCGTCCTTGGGTTTACCCTCGCCGTCCTTGTCCTTCTCTTCGCCTTCGGCCTTCGCCTTGTCCTTGTCTCCGCCTTGGTCCTCGTTGCCCTTATCCTCGGGTTTCCCGTCGGGCTTGGCGTCTTCCCCGGCCCCGCCGAGGATGCTGCTCTCGCCGCCCTTCGAGTCCGCACCGGTCTCCGGCTTCACGCCGGCCCCGTCCGCAGCGCCGAGGATGGACGATTCGCCAGACGCAGCGTCAGTGTGAGCTTGTGCGCTGTCTGCCATCGTCAGTCTCCGCATGATCGTTTTCGCGTGCGCGTAATTCCTGCACTGCCTGTGCATACAGATCCGGGCACGCCTCCAGGATCTGCTGGAACATTCTCAACCCGAATTCCCGCCGGCCCTCGTTGTAGAAGGTCTGCGAGCTGCCTGTGAAACAGGCCCGAAACAGGCCCGCATCGCTCAACCAATCCCAGATCAGCCGCCGGCCGGAGGGCAACCCCATCACCTCGCGCACATCGGCGCGACGTTGCGCCGCCGCGAGCTCCGCCTTGCGGTTCGCCTCTTCCCGAGTTGTACGAGGATCAGGCACCCGGCATCCTCCCCGTCTGTTGGGCCGTGCCCATGATCCGGCTCAGGGCATTATTGCCTGCGAGGTCCGCCCCAGCGGCATCCTTCGCCGCGCCTGCCATCGCCTGCGCCCCCTGGACCATCGCGGCCATTTGCGCCTGCTTGGCCCGGTTCGCCCGCATCGTCTTCACGGCTCGATCGTCCCGCATCAGCTTGGGAGGGACCCCAAGCGCATCGGCATAGGCGTCGGTTGCCTCATCGAGGTCCAGCTTGTCCGTCACGGCCGGGTCGATGGTTGCCGCCTGCGCCACGAATGCGGTAAGCGTGGTGACCCCATTCAGCGCAATCGCCTTCTGAGCCAGCGCGAGCGGGGAGATGTAATTCACGTTCAGCGGCATGCCCTGAAGCGCCTGCGGGGGAGGGGGGATGTACCCAGCTCGGGCCATCAAGTTGAACGTGCGGTCGATCAACGGGTCAAGGAGCTCGTTGTGCAGCCGTTCCAGCACCGGTCCGAGCATGACCAACTTTTCCTCGTGGCGCGCGGCGACCTCGGTCGCCGTCATCTTGCCCATCTCCGCCTCGATGAGCATCAGAAACAGATCGTTGTAGAGCCCCTGCCTGATAGACAGCCGTACATCGCGGATCTTCGCCTCAATCTCGCCGATGGGCGGGGTTACCTGGTACAGAGGCCGCAACATGTCTTTCGGATCATCGGTGTAGGTGATGCCTCCCGGAACCGTGTTGATGAGAACCGTTTTCATCGACCCGGGGGCCGCCATGGGGGGCTCAATCGCTTTGTCGAGCGCCACCAGCTCCTGTTCGGTCATCTTCTGGAGCATCTTGCAGTCGCCAAGGACATCGTGTCCGGCCCCGTGCCCGTAGGTATCCTCGGCCACCACGTGCCACCGTGGCGCCATGACCGGGAACTCGTAGTACCCCTCGATCTTCAACACCTCCTCGCTGGCGCCGGCCTCCATGTAGATCGATCGCCAGGCAAACCGCTCCACCCCAGCCTCTATCCTGTCATCGTTCGGCTCGATGGCATGGATCACCGCAAACACCGTGTCGACATTCCCGCCAGCCAGGCACGAGCGCACCCCAGGAGACAAGTGGTCCTCGCCGAACTCATCCCGCAGCTGCCCCACGCTCATCCAGTACTGCCGGTACATCGTGTCGACCCGGCCCTGCGCATCCTGCGCCAGCCAGTACTCCCCGCACGTGTAGGCCCGCGCCCGCAGCACGCTGCCGAACACCTCAAAGATCCCCATGGCCGCGGTGCCGAAGGTCAATAGCTCGAGGTAGCAGTGGTGCAGCGAGCGGTACACGTTGCTCTGGCTGTAGACCGAGCGCATTCGCCGTTCCACATCCGCGAGCCAAAGCTTCACATGGTGCTCATCAGCCAGCCCAGGATCTTGTACCCCGAGCGAGAACCACGGCCGCGCCGGCGAGGTCAGCCCGGATTGCATCCCGGCGCCGGCCACCCCGATGGCACGTACCGGCTGCATGTCGTAAAGGTCCAGATCATGGCGCGCCCCGTCGTTGTGCTCGCCGATGTTTCCGGCCCCGCCGATCCCCCGCCCGTGCGCCGGCAATAGCTGCGTCTTCAGCTCCGTCCACGTCGACTGCCAGCTCGTGCGGTCGGCCTTCAACCGCCCAAACCGCTTCTGGACCGCCGTGCAGATTGCCGCGTTTTCTCTGGACATGAGGCCTATCCCAGCCGGTTGACCAGCGGAACGGAACTGACCCCGCGCCCCCCGGTCCTGTTCGTGCCCTGCATGCCGGAGGCGAGCACCGCCGCGGCCTTGGACTGGTCGCGAGCGCGCCGCTGATCAACGGCCACGTCTTTGAGGGGTTCAGGAGGGGGAGGCGGGGGTCGGGGAGATGGAGATCCGCCGAAACACATGACTCTTCGCGCTCCTATGACCGCATCCGGCAGTGTCGACACTGCCCTTTGTCATAGGGGGAAAAGTGAACGTGTGGCCCCACGTGCTCCGTGCGTAAAACTCGTGGGATCGTGCGTAGCGCACTGTACAGAAAGTCGGGGTTTCTTCCGTCCCCCGACACCCCCCTCAGAGCACCTTATAGGTACTCTGCGTCATCGGCGCCGGGACCTGGCTACCCCGCTCCAGGGCATCCCTGTCCATCGCGGGCATGGCTGCGCGCAGATCCACGTCCAGAATCCTCGACGTGGCGTCGAGAATATCGTCATGCGTCGAGACCGGAAAGGCGTCGTACTCATCGGCGATGAAATCCGCTACCAGGTCGTGCACCTTGCCTTCCCAATCCACATAGATCAGCCGCCGCGGGAGCCAGAACCGCCGCTGCTCGAACACCGGTACCAGGCGCCGTATCCGGTCCGGCTTCGGCATCGGCCCCCCAAGCTCGACGATGGGAAACCTATGGTTGCGCTGGTTCTGGAGGAAGCGGATAAACTCGATGTCCGCCTGCAGACCATATTTCTCGTACCCTACGCGAATGCATCCGGGCCACTTAATCACCAGGTCAAACAGCGTCTTGCCACGCTCCGTCAGGCTGAGCCGATCGCGCACCAGATCCAGCAGATAGTAATTCTGATCGGGAGCGAGCCCGATTACCGCCATGACCGTGTAGTCGCTGCTCTTCTTCTTCTCCCCGGCCGGGTCCACCAGGATGTAGATGTTCATCTGCCCCGTCTTCAACGACCCGTCATAGAACTCGAGCCAGTCGTGTGCAAACCCCTGTGCCTTGTCGGCAAGCGGGTTCATGAGCATCTGACAGGCGAACACATACGGCCCCATGGACCTGCGCTTGTCGTCCAGCTCCTGGCGGCTCAGCCACACCGGCCGGCCCTCCAGGGTCCCGTCATGCGTCGCCGCGTACAACCTCGGGATCGCCGCTTCACGCTCGATCATGGTCCGATAGGTATCGTTGGCGTGGTACCTCGTACCCACGTAGCGGCGACGCGCCGGCCGGCTCGAGAGATTGAGCGAGATCTCCCACGCCTCCGTGGTCTTGGCAATCATCTCCGGGCTGGTGACACTCTCCAGGGTCACCACATCATCATAGACCTGAAGCGAGTAGTGCTTGCTGGTCGGCTGCCCGTCGACCAATCCCCACGCCTCGACTGTCATCTCCTTGGGATTGCCCTTGCGCTTGACCACGATCCCCAGGTCAAGCGACCAGGTTGGCGCCTGCTTCTTGGGTTCCTGCCATAGGATATCAGGGAAGAGCGCCTTCAGCAGCTCGTTGCTTTCGAGCTCCACCTTGAGTTGCTTCAGGAAGGCCTTTGCGATGGGGCGCGTGTGGGAGAAGATCCCGACCGTGACCTCGGGATCACACAGAATCTCCTGGAGCGTCGCCCCGAAGGTGATGATAGAGGATTTGCCGTGCTCACGCGCCCAGAGGTCGAGGTGCCCATCCGAAGCCGCCTCGACCTCCCGGACCCGCTCATAGATCCATGGGTGAATGAGATCGCGACGCCGGCACAGGAACACCAGCAGGAAGAACAGGTCATTGCGGGCAAGCGCCCGCATCTCCTCACGCTGGTTACGCTGCGCTACCTGCTGGTAGAACGCCAGCGCAACCGGCAGGGACATATCCGCGACAGGGCTCATTCATCTCCGCTCGGCTCATCCTCCCCTGCGGACTCCGCCTCCCCCGCGTCAAACGCCTCCTGGATCAACCGCGCCTCCTCGCGCATCGCCTCAAGCACATCCCCCTCCAGGCCGTCCGAGGCCTTCACCGACAGTTCCCCCCGGTGCTCGTGGTGCACCTCTTCTGGGGTCTCGTATCCCATCAGCTTGTTGAGCGTCTGGAGCGCCTTCAGCTGCACCGCCCGAGGACACGTATCATCCTCCGCCATCCCCAACAGCCGCCGTGTCGCCTCCAACCGATCATACTCGATGAGCTGCGTTGCGGCCTTCCGCAGGTAGGCCACCCGCTCCCGAATCTCGGCAACATCCCGCAACAGGCGGGGACCTGCTGTCTGCGCACTCTCAATGCGTTTCGGGCAGAAGCCAGCGGCGACGTACGCCCTCGTTGCATTTCCGTAGCACTCGCCGGCGTACGCCTGCGCAAAGCGCTCGTGGCGCCAGTTGCGCAACGCATGACTGCCCGGTTCAGACCCCACATCCATCGCCGTCCCCCGCATCCAACGACTCTGCGTCCGCCGACACCTCGTCATCGAGCTGCCGCTCCAGGACCCGGCTCAGAATATCCAGCAGCGCCCAGGCCCCTCCCTGGCTCAGCCGCATGCCATGCCGCAAAATCTGCCGGGGCGTCCCCGGAACCGTTGGCATCAGCCTGCGGGTACAGATCATCACCCCACCATCCGCGGTTGGCCACACCACCAATCTCCGGTTCCGCGCCCGAGCCCTCAATCCCGGCAACGGTATGGCCGCCATATCGCCCATAGTCCCCGGAGGCACATCAGACACCCGTACCAGTCTAGTCGCTCTGCTCATCGGCCCACCATCCTTCCTGCATCCCGATCCGCCCGCCGCAACGCATTGCGGCTGACCACCTCACGCTGGCCCGTGTCCCCAAACTCGACCAGCGCGCTGTTCATCGCCCCGCGCACCACCACGCGGCACCGCCGACCCTTCAGCGTAGCCCGCTTCACGTTGTTGCCCCAGCCATACACGTACTCAGTCATCCGCATCCTCGATCACTACGTCACCACTCCCAGAAGTACGCCTTCCGTCGCGGCACGCCATTCAGCCCACCCATCTCGAACGCCAGATCCCAGCGCACGCCACGCGACACCGCCGCCACATAACTGTCATCCAGCCCCCGGTGATCCAGCGGCCCCCCCGTCCATTGGTACGGAATCGACAACAGCAGATGCGACCCGACCCGCTTGCACTCATCCATCACCAGGCACTCAGTATCATGAGCCACATGCTCAATCACCTGAAGCATGATTACCAGGTCGAACGCTCCATCTTGCCACGGCCAGGGATTCTCGATATCACACACCACAAGATTCGCGATTTGCAGCTCCCGCTTATCCATCCGCTGCGAGCCAACCACCAGAGGCCGCTCCCCGGGACCCACCTCAAGCACGTGCCCATGGCGAAAGTGCATCCCGTCCAGCAGGCGAAGGAAGAGACACACCTGCCGCAGGTACGCTTCCCAGCGCCCATCCCAATATCCCCCCGGACAATCCTGAAAGTGCTTCTCTGTCGCGATCCCGTTCATACTTCGTACCACCTCCATGCTACTGCCTGAGTCTGCGCCTCTTCCCAAACGAACGCACCTTCCTAAGTCCGTGGAACCCCCTCACCACGATGCGCCCATCGTCCTTCGGCTTCGTCCGCTTCCTGTGCTTCTTTCCCATCGCCCGCCTCAAATGTTCACGTGTCAGCCAGACACTGCCCACCGCCCCCAGCTCACCTCACCCCCTGTCCG
>Ga0163203_1000052_pt1 | contig 29184 bp, 23 predicted proteins | sample PL_2010_330m_FD_113534 | JGI IMG/M metagenome (GOLD analysis project Ga0163203, IMG submission 113534) | Freshwater microbial communities from Powell Lake, British Columbia, Canada to study Microbial Dark Matter (Phase II) - PL_2010_330m | ecosystem: Environmental > Aquatic > Freshwater > Lake ... | reverse complement strand
GTAGGGGTAAAAATCAATTTCCTCACCTTCAGTGCTACTTTTTGGACTGGGAAACAAGAACTAATTAGACTATCGAGCTATGAAGATCGTAATAATTGGAAATGGGCCTGCCGCAGTGAAAACCTTGGAGGCAATTGCAACCTGCAAAGCAGTTCCCCATGCAGACGAAGCGAAAATCACTATAATCTCAGGTGAAACGACAGCCCCCTACTCTCCAATGTTTCTAGCCGACTATCTAAGCGGAGAACTTGAGGAAGGAGAAATTCTACTTGGAGATGACCATGGTCTTTCCCCCAAAAGACGGCTGGGGGAGAGAGTGGTTAAGGTAGATGATAGCCGGAGCAAGGTCATCATAGAAAGTGGCCAGGAAATCGGCTACGATAAATTGCTCATTGCCAGCGGAGCATCACCATTTAAACCCTCTATAAAGGGAATTGATAAAGAAGGGGTCCATTTTTTCAATAGATTAGAGGATGTGAAAAGGCTTTCGCAACAAATACTGAGTGCCAAAAATGTTATAATCATTGGGGCTGGAGCCATAGGTATAGAAGCAGCCATCGCTTTCAACAAGATTGGGAGAAATACGCTGATTGTGGAGCTTCTCGACCAGATTCTGCCGCAAATACTGGATGGGGGCCTTGCCCAGCATGTCAAAAAGCAATTAACTAGCTTGGGAGTCAGATTTAGGCTTGGAGAAGGTGTTTCCGAAATAACTGGAGATAACCGGGCAACAGGGGTTGTCGTCGGGGGTAAGGAAATATCGGGAGACCTAATCCTTGTTGCCGTCGGCCTTAAGCCTAACATTGATTTTTTAAGGTCATCCAATGTCAGGGTTAACCAGGGAATACTGGTTAACGAAAAGATGCAGACAAATGTGCCCAATATCTACGCTGCCGGAGATGTTGCCGAATCAATAGACCCCTATGGCGGGTACGAGCTCGTATTTAACTGGTACAATGCCATCGACCAGGGTTGGATTGCCGGCTGTAATTTAATTGGCGTTGAAAACACATATAGAGCTTCCCCCGGCTTGGTGGTACTCAAGGGTCTGGAGACACCTGTTATTTCGATAGGGCGAAAATACTTTGAAAATGAATATGAAACCTTGTCCTCCACCAACAGAGAAAAAGGCGTCTATGAAAAGCTCTTCATAAAAGATAATCATATAGATTGCTATCAGGCGATTGGCGTATCAGACAAAGTCGGGCTAATGTACGGTTATATCAAGGAGCGAAAGGATGCAGGCGCCATCAAGGATGTGCTCGGCGATAGTTACAGCCCGGCAAACCTTGTAGCTTGAAAACATACTTTTCTAATCAATGTCCGAAATAGACAATGGGGATGAAAGTGAGACCTAATAAAGCAGTTATCAAAACTACGTGTAAAAGTTGCCACGGAGGCTGCGGGGTTCTCGTTAGCGTAGAAAACGGTAAAATAGTCCACATCGAAGGCAACCCGGATTCGCCAACCAGAGGGACTATGTGCGCCAAGGGCCTGGCAAGCGTTCAGGAGATTTACAATCCTAATCGGATTCTATATCCCATGCAGAGAAAGGGGGAAAGGGGAGGAGGCCAGTGGGAAAGAATCAGTTGGGAAGAAGCGCTAGAAATAATTGTCGGCAAAATAAAGGGAAGCATTAAAGAATATGGAGCGCCCTCGGTAGCTATATGTCAGGGAACGGGCAGGGGTTACAATAGATATACATTCAGGTTCGCCAAGTCTATCGGCACACCAAATATAGGCGTGCCCGCCGATTTCTGCTACGGTCCAAGGCTAGCCGTTTTCGGTACGATGGTCGGGGGCAGACTATATTGTGATTATCACGGGTGGGGCGGAGAATACCCGAAGACACAGATTTCCTGGGGGAAACAGCTTGAAATCACTAATGCCGATGGCGAAATGGCAGTCTGGTTTTTGGATTCGCTTGATAGGGCGGAACATCTAATTCTCATAGACCCCAGGGCAACTCGCCTTGCCGGAAGAGCCGATTTATGGCTGAGGGTCAGACCCGGCACCGATGCCGCACTAGCCCTCGGTATGCTCAACGTGATAATCAATGAGGAGCTGTATGATAAGGAGTTCGTCGAGAATTGGACATACGGCTTTGACAAACTTAGAGAAAGGGTGCAGGAGTATCCTCCGGGAAAGGTGGCTGAGATAACCTGGATTCCAGAGGATAAAATCATAAAAGCCGCCAGAATATTGGCTACCCAGAAGCCGGGGTGCATACAAATAGGAGAAAGCCTGGAAGCAGGCAACAACTCCATACAGACCTTAAAGGCAATAGTATGCCTTATGGCGGTTACGGGAAATATTGAAAGACCTGGCAGCATGATCAACTGGGTGCCCCCGGATACCGGCCCGCTGGAGGATTTTGCCGGGGAGGTACCAGCACCAGAGGAGCCTGCCATCGGGGCTGATAAATTTAAGCTTTTGGCTTCTCCACCGTTCGCCATGGCTCATATGCATACCCTCTTCAAGCAGTTGAGGGAAGGTACTTCTCCAATCCGAGTCATGCATCTTGAGGGAACCAACCCCCTGGTAGCTTATCCCAATACAAAAGAAGTAAAAGAGGGTTTGTTGAACGTAGAGTTTTTATCTGTAGTTGACCTCTATATGTCCCCCACCGCTGAGTATGCTGACATAGTGTTGCCGGCAGCCCACTGGCTGGAGACAGATGATATTCATGATATGCATCCTCGTTTCGTGATTGGAGCCATAAAAAAGGTGGTAGAGCCGGTGGGTGAAGCTTGGCCAGACAACAAGATCTATAACGAGCTCGGCAAAAGGCTTGCCCCTAAGTACTGGTTTGGCAGCGTTGAAGAGATGCTAAATTACGAACTGAGAAAGGCTAACATCACCTGGAGGGAATTTAGCAAGTTGGGATTTCTGGCCAAAATGGGGAAGGAGCAGCCCTACTACAAATACAAGACGGACTACTGGAGAAAGGGGGGCGGCTTTCCCACCAATACGGGGAAGGTAGAGCTTTACTCCACGGTAATGGAAAAACTCGGTTATGACCCCCTGCCCTACTATTGCGAGCCTAATGAAAGCCCCTATTCCACACCTGAGCTTGCCCAGGAATACCCCCTCGTCCTTTCCACGGGCGGGCGCTCGCCCTACTATTTCCATTCGCAATACCGCCAGGTACCCTGGCTGCGAGAAAGGCAACCGTACCCAATAGTGCAAATACATCCTGAAACCGCAGGCAGCCTAGGTATTAAAAACGAAGACTGGGTATGGATTGAAACGCCGAGAGGAAAAATAAAGCAAGTAGCCGAACTTTTTGCTGGAGTTGACCCCAGGGTGGTGGTGGCTCAAGCATCATGGTGGTACCCTGAGGACCCAGCCCCGGACCATGGTTTATGGAAAAGCAACGCCAACGTCCTGACCAGAAATGACCCTCCCTACGACCCGGCCATGGGCTCAGCCACATTTAGAGCATTGCTTTGCAAAATTTATAAGGTGGAGGGTGACTAATTGCCGAGGGCTATCTTCATTGACAAAGACAGGTGCGTTGGTTGTTACTCATGTATAGTAGCTTGTAAACTGGAGCATAATTTGCCTCCTCATCCGGTAAAACCGCCTCTTAGTAATCCAAAGGGTCCTGAGCTAGTTCGGGTATATCAGGTTGGGCCTGAGACGCCTGATGATGAGGTCTACCAGTACTTCCAGCCGATTCCCTGCCTGCACTGCCTTGATGCGCCGTGTATCAAAGCCTGTCCCCGCTCTGCCCTTTATAAAGATACCGAGACTGGCATAACTCTGGTTGACCAAGATAGGTGCATAGGCTGCAAGTTCTGCCTCTGGGTTTGTCCCTATGGCTCTCCGCAGTTCTATGATGGTAAAATGTATCTATGTGACCTGTGTATTCATAGAATTGGAGAGGGGAGACAAAAAGGAAGACAGACCGCCTGCGAAGCTGCCTGTCCAGCTAGAGCAATACACGTGGGCACAACTGATGAAATCTCTGCCTTGATAGGGAAGAAGGCTGCAGAAAGAGCCGGCAAAGAAAAATAGAAAGGAGAGGGTGCTATGAAGGTGCCCATTTGGAAGCCCTCCGAGGAAGTTAAGAAACGAGCTAATATAACCCGGTTCATTAGCTTTGTCAACAAAAAATACGGTCTTAAGCTCGACTCCTATGACAAGCTATATGACTGGTCAATTGAGAAGGTCCCCGACTTTTGGGCGGCTATGTGGGAGTTTGCCCCAATCAAAGCTTCTCGCCAGTACGACGAGGTAATTGACGACTTAGGCAAGTTCCCCGGTGCCGGGTGGTTTGGCGGTGCCAGATTGAATTTTGCCGAGAACCTGCTGAGATACCGGGATGACCATATCGCCTTTATCTTCAAAGGGGAGACTCAGAAATCGGCTAAGATGACCTACGGCGAACTTTACGATTCCGTAGCTCGTCTGGCTAAATCCCTGCGCAAAACGGGGGTTAAGCCCGGAGATAGGGTGGCAGCGTATATGCCCAATCTGATGGAGACCGCTATCGCTATGCTGGCGACGACGAGTATTGGCGCTATATGGTCTTCCTGCGCCACTGACCTTGGGCAACAGGCGGTACTGGACCGCTTTGGTCAAATTGAACCCAAGGTTCTGTTTACGGTTGATGGCTATTTTTATAAAGGGAAGCCGTTTGATTCCCTAGCTAACGCCGGCGAGGTAGCCAGAGGAATCCCCTCCCTGGAAAAGGTTATCGTGGTTCGTTACACGGAGCAAGAAACTGACATCAGCCATATTCCCAATTCGGTGTACTATGAGCAGTTCATAGCCGGTGAAGAGCACCCCGAGATTCATTTCGAACAGCTGCCTTTTGGCCATCCTGCAGTTATCATGTTTTCCTCAGGAACAACTGGTAAGCCAAAGTGCATGGTCCAGGGAGGCGGTGGTATCCTCATCAATCATTTAAAGGAGCTGATACTTAATACCGACCTAAGACGAGAGGATATAATCTACTATATAACCACCTGCAGCTGGATGATGTGGAACTGGCTTCTCAGCTCCTTGGCTGTTGGGGCTACGGTAGTATTATACGACGGTAATCCTCTTTATCCCGACCTCGGTGCCCTGTGGAAATTGATACAGGATGAAAAGATTACCGTTTTCGGTACCAGTGCTACGTTAATTAACTATCTTAGAAGCCAGGGGCTCCAGCCCGGGAAGGATTATGATTTGTCACCACTGCGAGAGATATCCCAGACTGGCTCAGCTCTTTCGGCTGAGGGTTTTGAATACGTGTATAAAGCAATTAAGGAAGACCTGCACTTTAATTCTATCTCCGGCGGCACCGACATCAATGGTTGTTTCGTTATTGGCAGTCCTACCGTCCCTGTTTACGCCGGTGAACTACAGAAGGCGGGTCTGGCGATGAAGATAAATTGCTATGATGAAAAGGGCAGCCCAGTGCTTGACCAGATGGGAGAACTTGTCTGTGAGGCTCCGGCTCCTTCCATGCCGCTTTACTTCTGGAATGACCCGGATAACAAGAGGTATCAAGACGCCTATTTTAATGTTTACCCGAAGGTATGGCGTCATGGGGATTACGTTATGATTCATAGTGATACTAAGGGAATAACCTTTTTTGGTCGCTCCGATGCCGTCTTAAAACCTTCAGGAGTCCGCATCGGCACGGCTGAAATATACAATGAGGTGGAGAAGTTAGAAGAGATTGCTGACAGCCTGGCTATAGGACAAGACTGGAAAGGTGACCAGCGTGTCCTCCTCTTTGTTAAACTAAAGGAGGGATACAGCTTAACCGATGAGCTGCAAAATAAAATTAGAAAGAACCTTCGTGAAAATACTTCGCCGCGGCATGTACCAGCGAGAATTTTGGAAGTGCCAGATATCCCTTACACGCTCAACATGAAGAAGGTGGAAAGCGCAGTCACCAACATAATACACGGCAGAGCGGTGTCTAACAGGGGTGCCCTGACTAACCCCGAATCATTGGATTACTACGAGGGCATTCTTCCTGAGCTTCAGAGGGAATAGCGCTGTCTTATTATTCTCTCGGTAAGTTTAGACCACCACTGGCAATTATATTCTTTAAGATTTCCGAGGTTCCGGCGGCTATAGTTACTCCTATAGAGGATAGATATAAATATTTGAACCATCCCTGTAAAGGGGCCCTGCTATCCCCTTTGTCAAGCTGCCCATACAATCCCAATAATTCCATAGCTACCCTGGCGGCACGCTTAAGCAACTCGGTGCCATATAATCGCGCTTTAGCTGCATCGTGGACTGTAGCCATCCCATTATCATGTAGCCAGGCTAATCGGTAACAGATAAGCCGCCCGACCTCAGCCTCTACCTTTAATTGGGCTAGCGTCTGTCTGGCGTTTGACCATCGCCTTTCCGGGGTATCTTTTATATACTTTACCAGTCGGTCAATCAAGCTTCGCGTTGCGGCAACCGGCCCAATAGCTATACGCTCGTAACTCAGCATCGTTTGCACTACCTTCCACCCCTCATTTTCCCCACCAACAAGGTTTCCCTTCGGCACCCTGGCGTCCTCAAAGAATATCTCAGCGAAGTCCGGCTCGCCCTGTATATCAATTATAGGACTGACGGTGACACCAGGCGTAGACAAATCAACCAGGAAAAAGCTGATACCGCGATGTCTTTTCAACGCCGGGTCTGTTCTAGCCAGTAGGCAACACCAGTCCGAATACTTGGCAAAGGTACTCCAGGTCTTCTGCCCGTTTATTATGTAGTCATTATTGTCCCTGACCGCTTTTGCCTGCAGGGATGCCATGTCAGAGCCGGCATTGGGTTCAGTGAATCCTTCACACAAAAGCTCCTCTCCACTGGCAATCGGCTTAAGATGCCTCTCCTTTTGCTCCCCAGTACCATATTTAAATAGAGTGGGCGCCAGCATTTTTGCCCCAACAGCGTTAAATCCCGGCGACCCGCGGCTTGCTATCTCTTCTAAGAAAATTAGGTAATCCACATATGAGCAAGCCTGGCCGCCATACTCTTTAGGCCAGAAAAGAGATAACCACCCCTTCTGACCAAGCTTACGTGCCATCTCTCTGAATACCTTCTCGCCGTCTTTCGTGGGGGCGATTGTGTCATCTATCGCTGTCCCCGTGTAATCCACCCAGTCTGGTGGTAGCTCTTTATTCAGAAAAGAACGAACTTCCTGCCGGAATCCTTCTTGCTCCTCAGTGAATAGAAAGTCCACTAGCTTCTCTCCATCATGGCTTTATGATTTTACCATATGAGGTATATTTCTCTATCAGCTCTTTTACCTTATCCTGGTCTTCTGTAAAGAACTTCTTGTGTAATTCGGCTATGAGTTCCAGATGTTTGCCAATAAATTTGGGGGAAAATCGGGGGTTTTGGGCATCATCTTCGTTCCACTTCACCTTCAGCTCGTTGCCATCGGCGTATATAGTGCCATGTACCCAGCACACAGGGCAGTAAACGTCGGATAATTTCCCAGGCACCTTCAGTACGTTGCAATGGCAGACAGGGCAGGATGCCTCTGTATCATCGCCAACGTATTTTACCTCTTCAATCGGCAGCATTAGTGCCTTAGCCACATTCTGCCCCAATTTTCTGGCTCGTTTAAGGTATTTTTCCTCCATCAGGACTGCACCCGGTCGCGTGACGAAATTCGTCTGCATCTGGTCAACCAGCTTGCGGGTATGCTGGACAAAAATATTAATCGAAGTAAGACCTAAAGGAGTCCACTCGGGTTCGCCACCGCCAACGGAAATAATGCCGCCTACCCTTGTTTTCTCAGTAATTTCAGGATGCCTGAACATGGTTGGCAGCATTCTTTCGTGGATTGCCTCGAAGTATGAGTTTGTCCTTAAATGGTACACTGGCGCACTGATTATTAAGGCGCAATCTTCCACTAAAATCTTATCCAAAATCCACGGAACATCATCGTCGGTGATGGCACACCTTGGTTCTTTGCCTCTTCCCAGCGCTATAGTGCATGCTTCGCAGCCCCTACATGGCTTTACTCTCAGCTCCATAGCACGGATTATTTCAGATTGCACACCCAGCTCTTCAGCTGCCATCAAAGCCTCTTTTAGAAGTATCTCGCAGTTGCCATTCTTTCTGCCAGTTGACAAACCAATTATCTTTTTCTTATTTGTTTCTGCCATATTAATTACCTCCTTAAAGACGGGCAGATAGCTTTTATGACGGGTTAGCCAAGCTCCCTTTTATTTAAAAAAGGCCAGTTGGTGGGCCACTACCAGGCAGCCCCATGCGCTCTTCCCAGTTCATGTAGCTGATCTTCCACTCGCCTTTCTCTCTGACGTATTCCATGGTGTAGAAACCCTGTACCCAGAACAGTGACTGCCCGGTGCGGGGGTAGCAATACATCATATACAACAGCCACTTGCCCTTAGCCTTGTCACCGTCGACGGAAATAACGGGGTGAACAAGAACGTCGCCCTCCTTGCCGGCATGTGTCTTAGAAAGCTCCTCTTTGAACCATTTTCTAATTGCCGCATTACCCGTGACCGGTTCGTGGAGGTAAACATCTACCTTAGCGTTTTCGGCAAAGCAGTCCGCGCAATCATCCCACTCGGCGCATATCAGGGCATTAACATAGCGCCTTTGTAACTCATGAATCTCCTGAATATCCTCGGTAACCCTGACCCTATCTTCCAGCTCCTTCAGTTTTTTTTCCATTTCCTCCACTGTCATAATGCGCCTCCTTCTCTTATATTTTGTTAGCAATACGCCAACCATCGGCAATGGCGTCTACTATCATGCGGGGCTCACCGCAGTCGCCAATGGCGTAGATTTCAGGGGCTTTCCCCTCAAGGCTTTTAAGCAAGCTGGTATTTGGTGCCAGTGGCATGGCTGGTATCATGCTGTCAGCCTTGATGGTCTGTTGCTTCCCTTCCTTGGTGGTGATGACCAAACCTTTATCGATTATCTCCATGGATTTAACTCCGGTAATCATGGTCACACCATTTTTACTGAACCACTCAAGGGCTAATGGCAGCCGGAAGTCTATCATTCCCTTTCCCAGGGCTTCCGCCGTGTCCACGATGGTAACCTTTCTGCCTCGCTTTATCAGGAACTCGGCTGTTTCACAACCGTGTATTCCGCCGCCGATAACAACAACTCTCTTTCCGATGGGGAGCCAGAATTTGGTTAGCCACCCCAGGATTCTCGGTCCAAAAAATCTGAGATAAGGTTTCACCATGCGATGCAAGGCGGGAAGGGCTATGACTCTACGGTTATTAATTCCCTTAATATCGGGGGAGGTGAGTATACCACCTGCAGCTAGGATAACCACGTCCGGCTTAATCTCCTCGATTACAGAGGCGTCTACCTCTTTACCAAGCTTTGTTTTAACCCCAAGTTTATTAATCTGAATCTTAAGATAGCGAACCATGCCTGGCAGGTCTTCAATCTCAAGCCCCTTTATCAGTGCCGCCAGGGGTAATAATCCACCCAGTTTAGGGGATTTCTCATAAAGTATTACTTCGTGCCCCCTGATTGCCGCTACCCTGGCTGCCTCCATCCCTGCTGGCCCGCCGCCAATTACCACCACCTTTTTCTGCTTCTTCGCTTTGTCAATGGTATATTTCTCCGTCGCCAGAGCCGCATTTATTCGGCAGCGCCGTTTCATCTGGACACTCTGGTCCAAGCAGGTACCGCAGGCCGTGCAGGGGGCGATATCCTCTAATCTTCCCGCGGCAACCTTATGGGGAAGCTCCGGGTCTGACATCAGCCTCCTATGCATAGCAATAAAGTCTGCCTTACCCTCGCGCAGGATTTTCTCCCCTAGCTCAGGGTCAAGTCTACCTACAACAATGACCGGAATAGACACAACCTTTTTGATTCCTTCAGCCAGATAGATATTAGCCCCTACTCCCCAATGGCTCGAGTTATATTCCTTGGGAAAGGTTTTCAAAGGAACAGGAGGTTCCGGAAAGAAAAGCTGGTCAGGCAGAAATCCACCAACGTGATAGCCCATCCAGTGGTTCCTTACCTGAATGGCATCAGCACCGGCTTCCTCTGCTAACTGAGCATACTTTCTGGCGTCCTCAACCGTCAGGCACTTGCTATCATCAACACCAACAGCCCGACCAACTTCGATACCATTCATACAGATAACAATCGGGAAATCCTGCCCGGCACTTTTTTTGATTGCCTTTATGATCTCCACCAGAAAGCGGGCTCTTTTTTCCAGGCTGCCGCCATACTCATCCTGGCGTCTATTCCAGAAGGGAGATAGGAAGTTGTGTACTATATGACTGCTACCGGCATTGATATCTACCCCGTCAAAGCCGGCTTTCTGAGCTCGCGCCGCGGCACTGCCGTACTTATTAATAACATCCTGAATCTCAGGGATGGTTAACTCTCTAAGCACATCGCGGTGAAATTCACCTGGTACATCCAGGTTGACGGGCGAAGCTCCTATCGGCGGCCCTTCATAAACAGGCGGCTGGTTAGGGAAAAGCGGGTTCTGCCAGGGTCCAAGGTGGACCATCTGCATGAAAGTTGGGCACTTATGCTTGTGGATTACCTGCACCAGTTCGCTGAGACCTTTAATGTATTTATCGTCGTCAATGCGATACTGTTGCTGCCAGCGGGTGGCAAAAGGGTAATCAATAGTCGGGGATTCCACCACCACCAGACCGGCGCCGCCTCTGGCCAGTGCTTCATAGAAAGCCTTGGTTGTCTCGTTCATATGAAGTTCGTCTTCGTGCCAGTACATCATCGTCGCACCCGTCTTATATATCCGATTCCTGGTCTTTACCTTTCCTATGTGATAAGGTTCGAGTAGCTTTTCAAATCTTTTCATCTGTCTTCCTTTCCTTTTATTCCAGAGCTGCCCTCAGAGCCTGGTCGGCAGCCATGTTAGTATTCACTATAAGCAGAATTGTGTGTCCACCCTGTGTTATGCTTGTTCCAGCAAGGGTCGGGTTATCTAGGACGAAATTATAGACGTATGGATAGAGGCTTTCTGACTTCTCAGCGCGCTGTACCCTTCTTCTGTAAGTGCTTCTCGGAACTCATCAATAAAACTCATTGGGCCTACCTAACTCGCGAGCCTATTATTGCACCTGGATGGAAAATATGCAATAATGTGGGATGCCACAAAAGCTTCCCTATCAAAAAAGAAAGACACAGCCATCGCCAGGTCTCAAAAACAAGCTGAGAGTTCAACTAACGTCGATTGGCTGTGCCTCTTTTGGAATCTAAGCCGGGGGCTTAGCGCTAGGAAGTAGCTGCCGTTTCCTTTTTCGTCATCGCTTCGACTTCAGCATAGGGTATCTTTACCTTGGGGAGTACCGGCTTTCCGTCAGGTCCCATCTCAATAGCACCGGTAGGGCAAACGAAGGCACAATCCCCGCAGCCAATACAGTCCTCGCTTAGCTCATAAGCATAGAAGGGGGCGGCAACCTCCCTATAGATACCCCGGTTGACCAGGTTTATCGCCGACTTGCCCATTATCTCCTGGCAAGCCCTGACGCACAAGCCGCAGAGAATACAGTCCTGGTCCCCCAGGACAAACCTCGGCTTCTCAACCCCATACTCCTCAGCCAGCTCCTGTATCCTCTTTACGTTGGGGCATCTGGCGAAGAGAAGCTCAATTATACCTTTACGTAGCTTCCTCACCCTATCCGTATTGGTCTTTACTACCAGCCCCTCCTTCACCGGGTAAAGGCAGGCAGCGACAAATTTAAACTTGGAGCCTCCGTCCTCGCTTACCTCAACGGTGCATATCCGGCAAGCCCCGTAGGGTTTAACTGCTGGATGATAACAGAGAGCCGGGACATTCCCGATTCCAGGCATGCGCTCTACCGCCTCCAGAATGGTCTGGCCGCCAGATACCGCAATCTCCTTATCATCAACCGTGAAGTGAACTGCGTTAACCCCTTCGGCATCCTCCACGTCGATACTGGTTTCACCATCAATCCATACCTTGGCCATAACTCACCCCCTTTACTGTCTTATCACTGCGTCAAACTTGCAAACATCGTAGCAAGCTCCGCATTTTATACACATATCCTGGTTAATCGTGTGGGGCTCTCTTTTCTCCCCGCTGATAGCATTGGTGGGGCACGCCCTAAGGCACCGGAGACAGCCTTCACACTTCTCAGAATCAATAGAGTACTGGATTAACTCCCGGCAAACACCAGCCGGGCACTTCTTCTCATCAATGTGGGCTATGTACTCATCCCTGAAATATTTAAGGGTGCTCAGCACGGGATTGGACGCGGTCTGACCCAGGGCACAGAGGGCGCCACCGCTGAGAATCCCGGCGAGGTCCTCCAGCATATCTAGGTCTTCTTTCTTGCCCTTTCCCTGAGTAATTCTGCTCAGGATTTCGCTCATCCGGTTTAAGCCCTCCCGGCAGGGGACACACTTGCCGCATGACTCCCCCTTGAGGAACTCAATAAAGTAGCGGGCGACATCAACCATACAGGTGTCCTCGTCCATTACTATCATGCCACCGGAGCCCATCATCGAGCCCAGCTTGGTGAGCTCGTCAAAGTCCACCGGCGTATCAAGATACTGCTCAGGGATACAGCCGCCGGAAGGACCGCCGGTCTGCACCGCCTTGAATTTCTTGCCATCGGGGATACCGCCGCCGATGTCGTATATCATCTCCCGCAGTGTTATCCCCATTGGCACTTCCACCAGACCGGTGTTGTTTATCTTCCCCACCAGGGAAAATATCATCGTCCCCTTGCTGCCGGCGGTGCCTATTTTTGAATACCAGTCCGCCCCCTTGTTGATTATGGGCGGCACATTTGCCCAGGTCTTGACATTATTTAGCAGGCTGGGCTTATCCCATAGCCCCTTCTCCGACATATGGACGTATTTCGCTCTTGGCTCTCCTATCTTGCCTTCAAGAGAAGCCATCAGGGCGCTGGACTCCCCGCAGACGAAGGCACCACCCCCCTTATTTATCGTTACCGTGAAATCAAAGCCGGAGCCCAGTATGTTCTCTCCCAGCAGCCCGTAATCCATCGCCTGCTCAATGGCTATCCTGGCGTGCCTTACGGCTAAGGGATATTCGTTGCGGACATAGATATAGCCTTTATTGGAGCCAATGGCATAGGCACCGATAATCATCCCCTCCAGCACGCTATGGGGGTTACCTTCAAGAAGGCTTCTATCCTGATAAGCGCCGGGGTCACCCTCATCGGCGTTGCAGATTACATATTTAACATCGCCCTCAGTATCACGGCAGGACTGCCACTTCCTGCCCGTGGGGAAGCCGCCACCACCCCTGCCCCGCAGACCGGACTTTTTAACCTCCCCAATAATCTCCTCAGGGGACATATTGAAAAGAGCCTTACTCAAGGCGGAATAACCGCCGACGGCAACGTAATCTTCTATATTCTGGGGGTCAATTTCTCCGTTGGCACCAAAAATATTCCGTGTCTGCCTCTTGTAGAAGGGAACATCGGGTTCATAGGTAATCTTCTCCCCGCTTACCGGGTCTGTATAAAGCAAGCGCTCAATGATTTTGCCACCTAAGACAGTTTCGGAGATAATCTCCGGGATATCCTCGGGCTTCACCTGCTGATAGAAAATCCTCTTTGGCCGAATGACCACCACCGGTCCCCGTTCGCAGAAGCCGTGGCACCCCGTCTCCTTGAGCTCCACGCTTATCTGGAGCTCTTGCTTCTCGATTTCATCAATGAAAGCATCAACAACCGCCTCAGCCCCGGAGGCACGACAGCCCGTACCACCACAAACTGATATGCAGGTCCGGTTGGGGTCTTTTTTGCTGAGTATTGACTGCCGCAGGTTATCAAGCTCAGCAGCGCTTCCCAACCTTTTTTCCAGTAGCTTTCGTACCTGCTCTACCATATCAGGCTTCCTCGCAACTTATTTGTATCCCCTCAAGACGCGGTCGAGCTTATCGGGTTTCATCCGGCTCTCATATTTCCCATCAACAACGGCTACCGGCCCGAGGGCACAACAACCGAGGCAGTTAACCGTCTCCAGGGTGAATCTCGTATCCTCCGTTGTCTCGCCGGGTTTTATTCCGTAATCCCTTTCCATCTTGTCCACCAACCTCTGGCCTCCCCTTACATGACAGGCGGTACCAAGGCAAACAGTCACCAGGTGGCGGCCCCTCGGCTTCAAACTAAAGGCCTTGAAGAAGGTGGCTACGCTAAAAACCTGACCCAGGGGGATATCCAGCTTCTGGCTGACCCTTACCAGCACATCCTGGGGAAGGTAATTGAACTCAGCCTGAATATCCTGAAGCAGGGATATTAATTGTTCCTTCTTATCGCCGTAGCTATCTATAAGGGAATCAACCTTTTCCGAGTAGCTTTCTACGATAGCTTTTACCTTGGGGAAATCAAGAACAGGCTCCACAGTTAACCTCCCAGTTTAATTACCAACTTTAGAATACTATCTTTTAAGCCCCGCGCCATCCGTCATCGCACCCGTTTTTATGGCTAGAGTTACCCTTGTTGATGAGCATTCTACGCCATAAATTTCACCTATTAAGTACTAGTACTAGGTATATTGCCTTAAGTAATTCCACGCTTGAGGCAACCTATCGTATTCGGGTATAATAATCTTAGGAGGGTGAATTTATGAGCGCTGTTAAAGTTCTCATAGCTGAGGACCACCCCATAACGCGGCAGGGTATCCGCAAACTTTTAGATGACGAGGACAACTTTACCGTAATAGGTGAGGCTGGTAACGGGGAGGAGGCAGTGCAGATGGTCACTGAGCTAAAACCCGACGTGGTAATCATGGATGTCGCCATGCCCAAGCTTAACGGGATTGAGGCGACGAGACAGATTAAGCTGATTCGCCCGGCTACTGCGGTGCTAATACTAAGCGCCTATGACGATGATGAGTATGTCTTCGGACTACTGGAGGCAGGCGCTGCCGGTTATCTATTAAAGACTGCCAGCGGTGATAAGCTGACCCGGGCTATCCGCGCTGTCTACAAGGGTGAGCCGGTGCTTGACCCTATAATCACCCGCAAGGTCATAAATCGTTTTAGATTCCCGGGTAAGATTCCGCGAGCGGCAAGGCCCTCCGAGCACCTCAGCGACCGCGAGATAGACATCATCAAGCTGGCAGCCAAGGGCATGACCAATAAGGAAATTGCTAATGAGCTTCACCTCAGCCGGCGCACGGTCGAAGGCAATCTGAGGAGTATTTTTAATAAACTAGGGGTCGGCTCCCGCACCGAAGCAGTGCTATATGGCTTAAGAAAAGGCTGGCTCGCGCTGGAAGAATTACCTTGAGACGTATGACTCAAAGTTTATTAGGTTCAGAAATGCTCGCCAAGATTATCGATGGCTCCTCTATTCCATCGTTTGTACTCAATAAAGCCCATGAAGTCACCTACTGGAATACAGCCATTGAAGCCCTTACCGGCATAAAAAGGGGGGAAATAATCGGGACCGATGAGCAGTGGAGGGCGTTCTACACTGAAAAAAGACCGATTATGGCTGATTTAATAGTGGACGAAGCATCAGCCGGGGAGATTGAAACCTACTATCGAGAATGCGAAAAATCCCGCCTGATTGACGGTGCCTATGAAGCTGAGGACTATTTTCAAGCCCTGGGGAGGAAGGGGAAGTGGCTTCACTTTACCGCCAGTCCGATCAGGGATAACAGCGGAGAAATAATAGGGGCAATAGAGACTTTAGAAGATGTTACCGAGCGCAAGCGCGCCGAGGACAACCTGCGCCACTACCTGAAGGAGATTACCCGGGCTCAAGAAGAGGAGCGAAAACGTATTGCTCGCGAGCTTCACGATGATACGGCTCAGATCCTGGGCTCTCTTTCGCGGCAACTGGATAACTTCGTTCGCAAAAAGCAAGGTTTTGCTCCCAATGAGGTCCTGTTTCTTAAAGACCTGCAGGCTCAGCTCAATCGTGGGGTGCAGGGTGTGCATCGCTTCATTCAGAATCTGCGCCCGTCCCTACTAGACGATTTAGGCTTAATCCCGGCAGTTAGATCATTAGTGAAGGGTCTGCAGGAATCCGATGGCATAGCTGCTGACCTAAATGTGCTTGGCGAAGAAAGGCGTTTTTCGCCTGAAGTTGAGTTGCTGTTGTTCCGTATCGTTCAGGAGGCGCTTAACAATATCAGGAGGCATGCTCAAGCCTCAGATACCAGGGTGGTAATTGAGTTCGCCAAAGATAAAGTTAAGCTGACCATTACTGATAATGGTCGGGGGTTTAGCCTACCGGGAAGAGTAGATGACCTTCCTCGCAGCGGGAAGCTCGGTCTTGCCGGAATGCAGGAGCGGGCGCGGCTGCTGGGTGGCACCCTCGAAGTAAAGTCGGCGCCAGGCAAAGGAACAATCTTGATAGTAGAAGTGCCCAGTATTGTCAGCGACTTCACACCGCCAACCGGTTGATAGCAAAATTAGCTACCGGTGACAAAACAGTTTCTGCCTGGTAATTTCCAGTAACCAATTGAAATTAGGGGAGACTTTGGTTATAATCCAGCAAGGAGGCAAACGGTCTCCGTATTTTATCTGGGTTGAATGAAGAATAGGAGGTACTAGATGCTCTCAACACATTAATGCCAGCAGCCTAACGAGCCAAATACAGGTCAAGGAGGTAAAAAAGCATGGCTGATTTAGTTAGCACATTAGCCGATTTAAAGGAAAAAGAGGCTCTAAAGATTGTTGAAGACAGGCTGAACGCCAATGAAGACCCACTCAAAATTATGGATGATGCCAGGCGTGCCATGGAAATCGTGGGCAAGCGCTTTGCCGATAGCGAGTATTTCATACCTGACCTGGTGTATTCCGGTGAAATACTAAAGGCAATAACCGAAAAGGTTAAGCCGAAGCTGACCAAGACAACGGAGACCAAGCGTCTGGGTAAGGTTGTTTTCGGCACTGTTGCCGGGGATATACACGACATCGGTAAGGACATCGTCGTCTTCATGCTAGATGTTAACGGTTTTGAGGTTCATGACCTCGGCACAGATGTGCCGGTGCAGAAGTTCGTCGATAAGATAAAGGAAACCGGCGCCCCTATCGTCGGCTTAAGCGGATTTTTGGCGCTGGCTTTTGATTCCATGAAGGAAACCGTAGAAGCCATAAAAGCTGCCGGCTTAAGAGACAAGGTAAAGGTCATGATTGGCGGCGGTCAGATGAGTGATGAGATAAAGGACTACACCGGCGCTGATGCCTACGGCAAGGACGCCATGGCCGGAGTTAGCCTGGCCAAAAAATGGATCGGCGCCAGTTAAAAATCCCCAGATAATCTACAGGAGGCAACAAATATGGAAAAACAATGGGAAGAGATGAACTCGGATGAAAGGCAGGAGGCGCTGTTTCAAAGGTGGATTTCAGCGGAGGGCGTAAAGTTTGCCAGTCCTGAGGCTGAGAAGCTACACAAAGAAAGGACAACCCGGATAAAAGACGCCCTTCAACTCAAGAAAAAGCCGGACAGGGTGCCGGTCTTTCTAATTCCCAGCTTTGGCCCCGCTTATTATTCCGGGTTAACCCCTCACGAGGTCATGTATAATTACGACAAAATCGCACCGACCTGGAAAAAATTCTATATGGACTTACAGCCGGATGGGCACGGCGGCTGTGCCGTACCCAGCCCGGGGAAGTTCCTCGACATTCTTGACTTCAAACTATACAAGTGGCCCGGCCACGGGGTCTCTAAGGAAACCACCTACCAGTGTATTGAAGGCGAATACATGAAGGCGGATGAATACGATCTCTTTATCCATAACCCACTCTATTTCTTCTACTACGTCTGGCCATCGCGCGTATTCGGAGCCCTGGAGCCCATCGCCACGCTCCCTCCCCTCGCCAGCCTGACCGAAATGTACGGAGTTTCCGTTCCCTTTTTCCCCTACGGTACGCCCCCCGTTAAAGCCGCCTATCAGGCTATGATGGACGCCGGGGATGAAGCCCTGAAATGGATACAAGTTGTGGGTGGCTTCGACGTGGAGATGGCATCACTAGGATTTCCCGCCTACCAAGCTGGCGCTAGCAAAGCACCCTTTGACGTGATTGGCGATACCCTGAGGGGAACTAGAGGGGTAATGACGGATATGTACCGCCAGCCCGATAAGCTCCTCGAGGCTATGGAAGCATTAACTCCAGCGTTTATTCAGCTGGGGGTAGGCGCGGCAAAACAGGCGGGAAATCCCCTAATTTTTATGCCCCTGCATAAGGGCGCTGATGGTTTCCTCTCCGATGAGCAGTTTAAGAAATTCTACTGGCCCAGCCTCAAAAAGGTCATCATGGGCTTAGTTGATGAGGGAGTGGTACCACTTCTCTGGGCTGAGGGGGGCTATAACTCACGCCTGGAGGTTATCCGGGACCTGCCTAAAGGCAAGACGGGATGGTTGTTCGACCTGACCGATATGGCTGCCGCCAAGAAGGCACTAGATGGTATTGCCTGCGTAATGGGCAACATGCCCATGGACATGATGACCGTAGGTACACCCCAGGACGCCATAGACCACACCAAGAGGCTCATTGATGTTTGCGGCAAGGATGGTGGCTATATCATGGCCAATGGGGCGTTCTTTGACGAGGTAAAGTGGGATAATCTCAGGGCGATCGTCGATACCGTCAAGAAATACGGCGTCTACAAATAGGCACTCTAGCGGAGAGAAGATATGCCGGTAATTCGTGATATCCCCCTGAGCCTGAAGACCAGCGAAGTGCTGCAGCGGGAAGGATTGGGGGGAGGCGCTAAGGTCAGGCCTGAGATAAAGAGTTTGATTGGGGAACTGCTGGCAAGCATAGATGGCAATCATCTCCTGGAGCCGGCCATAGCCTATGAAATCCGCTCTATAACGGAGATGAGTCCCGAGCAGGTGTCGCTGGAGGGTAACACCGTGGTGCACGGCTCTTTAATACCCTCGGTCTTCCCCAAGTCCAAAGAGCTGGCTGTTGCCATCGGCACCATCGGTCCCAAGCTGGAAAGGCAGGCAAGCGACTACCTTAAACAGGGTGAGCCTCTGCGAGGGATGCTCCTGGACGGCATCGGCAGCGCCGCCGTGGATATGCTGGTTCCGGAAGCCTACCAGCTTATCGCCGGTGAGGTCTCACCGCGAGGCTACGAGGTAAGCAGCCCGGTTAACCCGGGTATGCCCGGTTTTCCAATAAAGGAGCAACGGCAGTTGCTAAAAATAGCACCGGCAGGGGAAATTGGGGTGAGCCTGACCTCCTCGGGAATAATGGTCCCCCTCAAATCAACCTCCATGGTCATAGGCATCGGCCCCAAGATGGCAAGATGGACACGGGCTGAGGTCTGCGCCCGCTGCCACCTCAGGGAAACCTGCCCCTATAGAATACAGGCTTAATAGGAAGAGAATGGCAGTTTGCACAGTTAATTTCGAGCCGATAGGTCGAAGAGGAAAGTGCCGGAAGAACGAGTCACTTCTAGCCTGCGCCCGCCGGCTCGGCGTCGGTATCAGCAGTATATGCGGGGGCAAGGGAACGTGCCACTCATGCAAGGTGCAGGTCCTGAGCGGGACTGTCTCCAAACCAACGCCCAGCGAACTGGAGACCTTCTCCCCCCGAGAACTCAAAGAGGGCTGGCGGCTCGCCTGCCAGACCTACCCTACCAGTGATGGCAAAATAGCCGTGCCCCCCGAGTCCATGACCACCACACAACGGCTCCAGGTAGAGGGGCTGGAGGTAAAAGTCCGCCCCGAGCCGCCGGTCCAAGCCTACCACCTGAAACTAGAGACCCCGTCACTGGAGGCATCGCAGGCTGATGCCGACCGCCTGCTCAAGGCGCTAAACCGGCAGTACAAGCTACATTGCGACAGGGTTGACACTAATGTCCTTCGCGTCCTTTCCGACCAGCTGCGGTCGTGGAAGTGGGAGTGCCAGACCATAGTCCGCAACGACGAAGTGATAGCCGTTCTTCCCCCCAAAAGCCGCCAGCTGGGGTTAGCCATAGACCTGGGCACCACCAAGATTGCCGGCTATCTGGTTGACCTGAGCAACGGCCAGACTTTAGCCGCCAGGGGGGTGATGAACCCCCAGATAAGCTACGGAGAGGACATCATCAGCCGCATTACCGGGGTGATAAAGTCACCAGATACAGGTGCGGCGGTACAGAAGCTGGCGGCTGACGCCATCAACAAGCTCAGCGCTGACCTGTGCGCTGAGGCTGGTGCCAAGACGGAGGAAATTGTGGAGGCAGTAGTCGTGGGCAATACCGCCATGCATCACCTCTTTCTCCGTCTGCCGGTAAAACAGCTTGCCCTCTCCCCCTTCGTCCCCGCCGTCAGCCGGGCACTGGAGGTTAAGGCCAGCGAGCTGGGGCTAGACATTGCCCCTGGGGCGTATGTACACCTGCTGCCCAACATCGCCGGCTTCGTCGGCGCCGACCATGTCGCCATGCTACTGGCAACAGAGGCCTGGCAGGCAAAGGGAACAACAATAGCGCTGGACATCGGGACTAACACCGAGGTCTCCCTGATATGCAAGGGGAAGATAGCCGCCACCTCCTGCGCCTCCGGCCCCGCCTTTGAAGGCGGCCATATCAAGTATGGCATGCGGGCAGCCGACGGAGCTATTGAACGCCTGCGCATAGACGGTGACAGCATCCAGTACCAGACCATTAATGGAGCGCCGCCGGTTGGCATCTGCGGGTCGGGCATACTCGACGCCCTCTCCCAGCTTTATCTGGCGGAAGCCATTGATGAAGGCGGCAGGCTGGTAAAGAGCCACCCCCGCGTGCGTCGCTACAAAGGACAACACGAGTTTATATTAGTCAGCAGGGAGGAGCGGAAGGGAAAGCCAGCCATTACTATCACCCAGCACGACGTGAGAGAACTGCAGCTGGCAAAGTCAGCCATTCGCACCGGTATCCAGGTGCTTCTGGAAGCGAGCGGCTGCTCTGAGGCTGAAATTAAGCAGGTGATAATTGCCGGAGCCTTTGGCACCTACATTGATGTGGCCAGCGCCGTGGCAACGGGCATGCTGCCATCACTGCCCCTGAACCGCTTCCGGCAGGCGGGAAACGCCGCCGGCATGGGCGCCAAGCTGGCTCTGATTTCCCTCAGCCAGCGGGCTAAGGCGCAGGCTGTTGCCTCAAGGGTCAGCTACATTGAACTGGCAAGCGCTCCTAAATTTGAGCAGAGCTTCATTCAGGCAAGTTACCTGGGACAATACAGGATTATAGACGGCAGGAGGGAGAAAACTAGCTGATGGAGACCAGAGTATCAAGCCCAAGCAAGGAAGTAATCATCGGTGACGACCAGCCCACGGTGCTTATCGGCGAGCGTATTAATCCCACCGGTAAGAAAAAACTAGCCGAGGCTCTCAAGGCAGGCGACCTTAAGATTGTGCGCAAGGAAGCCCTGGCTCAAACTGAGGCCGGGGCGGACATTATTGATGTCAACGTGGGTACATTCGGTGTTGACGAGGTAGCCTTGCTGCCCAAGGTGGTGAAGGCAGTGACTCAAACCGTAGATACACCCCTATGCCTTGACAGTGTTAACCCTGATGCTTTAGAAGCGGCGCTCAAGGTATACAAGGGTAAGCCGCTGGTTAACTCGGTTACCGGTGAAGAGCATTCCTTGAAAAGGGTTCTACCTCTAATCAAGGAATATGGGGCAGCAGTCGTCAGTCTGGTGCAGGACGACGAGGGTATACCAAAGGATGCTGAGGGGCGGCTGCGCGTTGCTCACAAGATAGTTAAGCAAGCCGAGGCGGCAGGCATCCCCCGTGAGGACTTAGTGATTGATTGCCTTGCTTTCGCTGTAGGAGCCGAACCCAGCTCCGGGGCGGCAGTGATAGAAGCCATCCGGCGGATTAAGGCCGAGCTGGGAGTGAACATGACACTGGGCGCCAGCAATATTTCCTTCGGCTTGCCCGACCGCGAGTTGCTCAATAATGCCTTCGTCGTTATGGCGGCGGCTGCCGGAGTGACCTGTCTCATTGTGGATGCGGCTAAGGTGCGCCCGATTATTCTAGCCGGCGACCTTGTTCTGGGTCGTGACAAGCGCGCCCGACGCTACATTGAAGCCTACCGCCAGCGCCAGAAGGTGGAGAAATAGGCGGCTCACTTAATAAATTTCTTGATGTCCTCTACCACCCACTCCAAGCCCAACTGCTTTAGCTTCTCTACTGAGGGTATGCCCTGGCGAGTGTAGCCGAGGGCATCATAATACTCATCCAGAAGCGTATCCATCTTCCGCATCATCTGACCCGTAGCCGGACCGGCATTCTGAAGCGGCTCAGTCAGCATTCTTGAGGGGAGGGTATCGTCCTTGCGACCGAACCCCTCACGGACATTAAAGGAACGCTCAAGGCAAAGAATTCTTTCCCCTATCTTGTCCAGATAGGCGGGGTCGCTAAACTCATTAAAGCCGGTAGCTGCCACCAGCAAGCCACAACGCAATTCAGGGGTAAAGCCGGTAGCCGGAGTAAAGCTACATTGAATAACCGAGTCCTCCACCGCCTGCCCTATCTGAGCCTGGGCAGCGTCTTCGCCCTTACCTTCGTCGGCAAATCTATCGGTGGCGCCAGCTAAGTCCTTTCTGGCGCGACCATACATGTGGTTACCACCTATGTTTGAGGTGGCAAGGATTAGCCCATAGCCCTTGACGGCACGGGGTTCATATGCTGGAAGCTCAAGGCCCTTGACCTGCATAGCGTAAGCCTCAGCACCCTTGCCGATATGCTCGGCGGCTCGCTTAGTCCCTTCACCAAGCAGCTTCCCAAACCCCTCCCGCTTCCCGATTTTCTCAACCAGCTTCATTAGCCCCCCCTCATTACCCCAGGTAAGGTCGAGCCCATCAGTATCTTTATCGGTAATAATTCCTCTCTGAAACAGCTCACAGGCAAAGCCAATGGAATTACCGGCACTGACGGTATCCATGCCCAGCCGGTCACAGAGGGAGTCCACTGCCACCAGATAAGCCTTATCAGTAATACCTAAATTGCCCCCCAGAGACCAGATGGTCTCATAATCGGGACCCTCGCTCAAGGCACCAGCATAGGGACCCTCGGTTACCTCGCGTACCTGGCCACACTTTGTCATGCAGCCATAGCAGCCATCGTTTTTGGTCTTTATCTTGGCGAATTCTTCCTGAGCTATCTTCTCCACACCTTCAAGGTGCCCCTCCTGAAAGTTCTTTACCGGGAATATGCCCATCTTCTCGAAGCCCAGCGTCAGGTATGATGTGCCAAAGCTGGTCATATTAATTCGCTTGGAACTGGTCTTTAAGCCTCCAATCTGTTCCCTGGCCAGCTTTCTGAACTGCTCCGGCTCATGTACGCTGAGGGGACCGGATGAGTTTACCGCGATAGCCTTTAACTTCTTGGCGCCCATTACGGTACCGACGCCATCGCGCCCACCACAGCGGCGCTCACTGATAATGATAGCATAGCGAATAAGCTTCTCCCCTGCCGGCCCAATACAGGCGACCTGTGTTAATTTGCCATGACGTTCCCGCAGTTTGGCATGCGTCTCCTGGGTATCCAGCCCCCAGAGCTCGCCCGCATCCAGAATACGAACTCCATCCTTGTCAATATGCACATATGCTGGCTTCTCAGCCTCACCTTCAACAATGATTCCGTCGAACCCGGCAAACTTGAGGTAGGCGCCGAAGTTGCCACCCATAACCGATTTGGCTATGGTTCCGGTAAGGGGGCTCTTGGTTACCAGCACCATCCTGGAAACAGACATCGCCGTAGTAGCGCCAAGTGGCCCCATCATGAACAACAGCTTGTTATCCGGCCCCAGGGGCTCCACGCTGGGACTGAGCTCACTATAGAGGTATTTAGCGGCAAGACCACGCCCACCAAGGAAATCCTTCATCAACTGCTCAGGAATATCCTCAGTGTGGCTCTCACCCTTACTCAGATTAAGCCGCAACAGCTTACCGGTATAACTACGCATTTTTCCCCCAAATTTAATATTAATCACCCGTAATAAAGTTCAGAAACACGCTCATCCTAACGGTAATGCGCTCCTAATCAGCAAAGGCACTTAAGTGTTATGTCAACTAGCCTATTTTACCCGAAAGACCAACCCTTCGTCGGCGTCAATCCGGATTTTTTCACCATCCTTGACAACCATTGTGCCATCACGCGTGTTTGACACCAAGGGAATATCGTACTCCCGGCAGTGAATACAAGCATGGCTGAGAGGGCCACCACCGTTGGTGACTATCCCCTTAACCAGCGGGAGCACCGGCGTCCATCCCGAAGACATAGACGGGCAAACCACAATTTCATCTGGCTGCACCTTAAAAATATCGGCGTCCGATATCACGAGGCGTGCCCTGCCCTCGACAGTACCGGCGGGGCTACCGCAGTTACCAAAGGAGATAGCACCGGTTTCAGGCCTGGGGGGAGCGTACTCTCCAGCAACAACCTTGGAAACTATGGCATCGTGAACAGACTCCTGATGCTTATTTATATCCTCCGGCGTTAACAGTCTACTGGAAACAATGGGCGGACGTGTCCGATATTCCTTCTGTGCCGTCCACGTTTTCTTTCGTTCCGCAACAAGGTCCTTGACCTCGTATGAGTCAGGATAAGCGATGAACAGCTCAAGCTCATCGGGGATGAAAAAGAACATATCCTCGGAAGCCTCAATAGTACCAAACTTCACCAGTCTCTCTCCAATCTTCCTCACAAGGTAACGGAAGGTGGTATGGCATCCCTGTTCCCATGCCGTATCATGGCTCTCACTGAAGGAGCTTGACAGTTGACCAACTTTAAGCAGCGCCAGGAACCAGTCCATATCGGGATATTTTGCCGCCTTCACCTTATCAATAAGCTCGCGGGTTAGCTCTTCCCGCTCCTTGGCCAATCTAGGCCTTATATTATCAAGGGTAAACGGCTCATTGGGGTCACTTGATAGCGTAAGGTACTGCTGAATGTGGGCAATAGCCGGCGTTGGGTCTTCCCACCATGAAGGCACGATGAACTCCATCATCCGCGGCGAGCGCCAACCATAGCCCTTCACCACCAGAAAATCATGAAGCTCCTTCTCCAGCCACTCCTTACCCGCCGGGGTCTTCTTCAGGGCGGGGATGACCTCGGAGGCAGGATTATTCTTAAAGACATCATCAATCTTAAGCTTGATGACACGGCTGCGCAGCTCCCACAGCGCCTTATCCTGAACAAAGAGGTCGTTATCATAGCCGCGAATTATCTTATGCCAGGTGGGGGTAAACTCCTTCACCCCACCATATTCCGTAGCAATCTGGATGCACTTCCAGTAGGCTTCATAAAGGGGGTATATCATATAGAAATGGGTTTCCCATTCCCGGTAGAGAAGCTGTACCCCTTCCCTGAATAGCTTATATAACTCGTACTGGGTTGCCTTTTCGTAATCAAAGATCCTGAATTTCTGGCACAGCCCTACCAGCTCACTCTCCATACTCTTGTAAAGCTTGTCCCAGTTGGGGGCATACTCTTCGAGTATGAACTTCTTAAAGTTCTTCTCCCTCTCCTTTATCTCAGCCTCGTCGCTAATCCTTAGGGCACCAGCCAGGGCGCAGCCATCTATATTGCGAACCTCACTCCCCCTGATGGTGGGTATCCACCCCTCATTGACGCCATAGGTGAGACCGTGAGCTAAGGGATAATTCCACATCCAGCCAAACAGCGGGGTCCATGCCGGGTAGCTGTGGGAAAAGTTCATGAACCACATCGGGTATTTCTTCAGGTCCCGTTGCGGCATGAACTCCCTCGTATATAAGTTCCACATCCAGGGCATCTCTCTCCTCCTTAACCTTCTACTTACGAAATATGGCCTTTGAGTTAATAAACGAAGGCTGAGCCTATTATAGCACAGCTTGGTTAGAGTAAACTATTTACCCCTCCTAGTGTACCCGCCTAGCACCATCAACCAGTAACGTTTGACCGCTAATAAAGTCGCTATCATCGCTGGCAAAGAAGATAACGGCACCAACTATGTCCTCGGGTACCCCGACACGCCCCAGAGGGGTGGAACTTACGTCAAACTTGCTAACGTCGCCAATGGTCCAGCTCGCTGGAGTATCGGTAAAGCCAGGGGCTACGGCATTAACACAGATATTATACTGCCCCAGCTCTCCGGCAAGGACACGGGTGATGCCGATGACCGCCGCTTTAGAAGTAACATAGTGAATCATTCCCTTGGTCGGGGAGAAGGCTACCTCAGAAGACAGGTTAATAATCTTGCCCTTCCCCTGTTTCTTCATCTGGGGGAATACTGCTCTGGCGCATAGCCAGGCTCCCTTAGCACCCACCGCCAGCGCCCGGTCCCAGTCTTCCGGCGAAACCTCGTAGAAGGGCTTCCTGCTCACTCCGTAGTAGTAGGCGGCATTATTGACCAGAATGTCAATCCGGCCAAATTTCCTGACTGTCTCCTCAGCCATGCGGATAGTGTCTTCCTCTTTGGTAACATCCACCACCACGCCGGCGCCGCCCTTGGCCTCTATCTCCTTGACCGATTTTGTTGATTCCTCATCCATGCGGTGTACCGCCATCATTACCTTAGCCCCCTCTTTAGCCAGACCAAAGCAAAAAGCCTTGCCCAAGCCCTTGGCACCGCCGGTGACTATAGCTACCCTGTTGTCTAACCTTCCCATTCAATACTCCTTCTAATTTACCCGCCTGGCACCGTCGATTAGCAATGTTTGACCGCTAATAAAGTCGCTATCATCGCTGGCAAAGAAGACAACGGCGCCAACTATGTCCTCGGGTTTTCCAAAACGCCCCATGGGCACCGAGCTAGCATCCATCTTTTCCATATTGACGTAACTTCTGGTTGCCGGGGTATCAATAACACCGGGGACTATTACATTAACACAGATATTATACTGCCCCAGCTCTCCGGCAAGAACACGGGTGATGCCGATAACCGCCGCCTTGGCAGCAGTATAGTGAATCAGGCCCTTGGTCGGGGCAAAAACTGCCTCGGAGGATACATTGATAATCTTGCCCTTCCCCTGTTTCTTCATCTGGGGGAATACTGCTTTAGAGCATATCCATGTCCCCTTGGCGCTCACCGCCAGCATCTTGTCCCACTCTTCTGAGGAAATCTCATTGAACGGCTTTCTGGACATCCCATGGTAGAAGCCGGCGTTGTTAACCAGAATATCAATTCGCCCAAACTCCTGCACTGTCTCCTCAGCCATGCGCCGGGTATCAGCCTCAGAGGTGACATCGGCTTTTATTGCTATGGCTGTACCACCCTTTGCCTTGATTTCGCCGGCTGTTTCCTCTGCCTCCCGCTCAAGGATGTCAGCCACAACTACCCTGGCTCCCTCCTCGGCTATTCTCAGGCAGTAGGCTTTGCCCAAGCCCTTGGCGCCACCGGTGACTATGGCTACCCTGTTGTCTAACCTTCCCATTCAATACTCCTCCTTACTATTTGGTTAGCATTATAAAAAGCGTTTAATCTTGAGTTTATCTAAAAGCTTTCAGCAAATTTTATACTGCCAGGAAGCCCCCGTCAATCGGGAGGGCAACGCCGGTAATTGAGGAAGCCCCGCCTGAGACAAGAAATAACGCCCCCTCAACTACCTCCTTTTCCGTGATGAACCTGCCCAGAGGTATGCGCTGTCTGTCCCTCTCGTTCCACTCATTGGGGTCAATGCCCATTGCTCGCGCCCTTTGCTCGGCGACAGATATTCTCATCTGTGTTTTCACCCGACCCGGGCAGAGACAATTGACCCGTATGTTATCTTTAGCCAAATCTACAGCGAGTTTCCTGGTCAGCATTATAAGTCCGGTCTTTGCCAGCGAATAGGTAATTGAATAACCGGACTGTTTCAGCCCGGCAACCGAGCCGGTAAATAAAATTGACCCCCCTCCGGCTTTGCGTATCTCGGGGGCGGCAAATTTGGCACCGAAGACGGCGGCTTTAAGGTGTACCGTCATCATATTATCATATATCTCTTCGGTGATATTTTCAATATCGTCCGGGCCAACAATGCCGGCATTATGCCAGAAGATATCCAGCCGAGCATAAGTATCAACCGCCTTTTTTATCAGCCGCTCAATATCAGCTATCCTGAGCATATCAGCCAGAACAAAGCTTGCCTCGCCACCCTGCTCCTTTATTATGCCCACAACCTCCTCCCCCCGCTGGCGGTTCCGGCCGCTAACAATGACCCTGGCGCCTTCCTGGGCAAAGGCAATGGCACCCACCCTACCGATGCCGGCTGTTGAGCCGGTAATTACCGCTACCTTCCCCTGAAGTAACAACCCTGCCTGTTCCCCCTGCTCTTTAATTCAAGTCCTGCGCTTCCGATTATTATTTGACATACTCAGCCTATTTGTCAACAAACACAGCATTTTCTGCCTAATTTTTGGGAAAAAGATAATGGGGATATGGACGAACCGAACAGTTTGCTGCTATACTTAGCCTCAAATGGGTTCTGGTAAACTAATATTCAGCTTCGAGGAGCTGGGGCGAGAGCACAACAAGCTGGTAGGTAAGAAGTGTGCTAACCTCGGAGAGATGATTCGGATGGGCTTACCCGTCCCCCCGGGCTTCGCCCTCTCCATTGCCCTGTACCGCAAATTCGCTAAAGAGAGCGGAGCCGCCGGGGAAATTTCACGCTACGCGAGCCACCTCGGCGAGCTCAAGGGCCAGAACATTGCCGTCTTTGATAAAGTGAGCCGGGACATCCGGGGCATAATTGAAAGCAAAGAGATACCGGAAAGCATAAAGAAAATGATAGCTTCACACTACAAGGAGCTGGGCAAAAAGGTGGGAGCTGCCGATGTTGCCGTCTCGGTGCGGTCAGCGGGGACGGAGAGCCGCCCCGGCATGTTTGAGACCTACCTGAACGTTACTGGCATTGAGGATGTGGTGGACAAGGTGAAGAAGGTATGGGCAAGCGCCTATACTGCCCGGGCTATTGCCTTCCGCGTTAATAAAGATATCCCCGTCACGGGGGACGAACTCGGTGTTGCTGTCTCCAAGATGGTAAATGCCCGCTCCGCCGGCATTGCCTTCACCGTCGACCCGGTCACCGGTGACACCTCCAGGATAGTAATCGACGCCAACTGGGGTCTGGGGGAAGGGGTGGTCAGCGGAGCGGAGAGTGTGGACAGGTTTGTGGTGGACAAAAAGAGCTTCGCTATACTGGAGACCTATACTGGCAGAAAGGCAAAACAGGTAATAAACAAGAAAAAAGGGGTTGGCTGGGATAATGTGCCGCTGAAGAAGCAGAAAGTACCCTGCCTTAGCAATGATGAGATAATAGCCATAGCTAAACTGGCGCTGAAACTTGAGGAGCGCCTGG
>Ga0163203_1000050_pt1 | contig 29238 bp, 26 predicted proteins | sample PL_2010_330m_FD_113534 | JGI IMG/M metagenome (GOLD analysis project Ga0163203, IMG submission 113534) | Freshwater microbial communities from Powell Lake, British Columbia, Canada to study Microbial Dark Matter (Phase II) - PL_2010_330m | ecosystem: Environmental > Aquatic > Freshwater > Lake ... | reverse complement strand
TGGGTATGTCGTTTCAGCACCCGCCCGAAATACGGGGTGTGCGGCTCGGTGATATGGTAAACATTGCCCAAGGGAAAAAAGAAGGAGAAATAGACGAGGGCATGATAGCGCTTGCACGACGGCTTAATATTTCGATTGAGTTCTTGAACCGGGATGTGAATCTTGGCTTTTCAGGCGGCGAGGTGAAACGGTCGGAGATACTCCAACTGCTCGCGCAATCTCCGGACTTCATTATGTTTGACGAACCCGATTCTGGTGTGGATGTTGAGAACATAGAGCTCATTGGTGAGATTATGAGTGAACTCCTGGAGCGGCACAAGCGGCCGAGTGAACGGGCGCGTGCAGGGCTAATAATCACGCATAGCGGATTTGTCATGCAGTACATTAAGGCAGACCGCGCACACGTGATGCTCAATGGACAGATAGCGTGTTCTGGCATGCCAGACGAAATTACCAAGCACATTATGGAAGAAGGCTTTGAGAAATGCGTGGAACTCTGTGGGATAGAGGTATGTGAACCATGACGGAAGAGATAAAAGAGCGTGCGGAACGTGCACGAGCGAAAAAAGCTGCACTCGGCGAAGACATTACAATCGAGGGGTACGGTAAAGGACGAGAACATGAGACGCTCGCATCATTGGAGGAAATACCTGAAGAATACAAAAAAAATTTGCTCGATGCTGGCGTTGATCCTGCAGAAAAGGATCGATCCGGTTCATTTTTACAGCGGGATCGTTCGGTAGTCTTTTCGAGACCGATACAGAAGGGCTTGGAACTCATGAGCACCACCGATGCGATGATGAAGTACGAATGGCTTGGCGATTATTTTTGGAACGTTGTTCCGGTGGATACGGATAAATACACTGCCGAAGTCGAATTAGACCAGACACACGGCTACTTTATCAGGGCTCTCCCCGGAGCAAAGGTAACCATGCCCGTACAATCCTGTCTGTTTATTAGCACCGATAAAATCCACCAGAATGTGCACAACGTCATCATTGCCGAAGAGAACTCGGAACTCCATATCATCACCGGCTGCTCTGTCTCGCACTCGGTCAGTTCCGCGCTTCATCTTGGCGTATCCGAGTTTTACGTGAAGAAAGGTGCAAAGATCACTTTTACCATGGTCCATAACTGGGCCGGCGGCGTCGACGTGAGACCACGGAGTGCGGTAAAAATCGAAGATGACGGTGTCTTTATCAGCAACTACATCTTGATGACACCCGTGAAATCGCTTCAGATGTTCCCCACTGCTTATTGTGTCGGCAAGAATGCACGAGCGAACTTCCAGTCTATCGTCTATGCCCCTGGCGATACAAAGGTAGATTTAGGATCGCGAGCGGTGCTTCAGGGCGACGGCAGTCGGTCCGAAATAACTTCGCGGGTGATTGCTACGGGTAATGCAAAAGTCACCGCACGTGGTGATGTGTACGGCGAAATAGAAAACGTGAAAGGCCACATCGAGTGTAGAGGCTTGATGCTTTCTGATAATGCGGAGATCAATTCAATCCCCGTACTCAGAGCGACCCGAAGAGACCTTGACCTTTCACATGAGGCGGCAGTTGGTAAGATTGCCGAAGAGGAGATCCAGTATTTAATGGCACGGGGTCTGAGTTTGGAGGAAGCTACGTCGGTGATCATCCGGGGGTTTTTGAATGTTGACATCACGGGGCTTCCTGATGCGCTTGCGCGCGAGACCAAAAAGATGTTTAATCTGAGTTTGGAGAAGGTAATGTGAAGTGAAAAGAGGTGTATTAAAATCATGGAAGAGCGATTGAAGGCGCTTGAGATCGCCATGGAACGAGAAGAGGATGCAAAGGCTTTCTATTTGGACGCAAGTTCAAAAGTCACTAATGCATTTGCGCACGATATGTTTCAATCATTTGCAAAGGAAGAAGAAAAGCACCTGGAAAAAGTCAGAGAGGTATACAACAAGCTCAAATCGGAACGCACGTGGCCAAAAATGATAACCACCATCGGTGATGTGGTGAAAACCAAAGCAGTTTTTCCGAAGGATGCGGCAGAGCTGAATATGGCCGAAAAGGATCTTGCGGTGAGCTTAGAGATTCTGAAATTGGGTATTGCACGAGAAGAGCAGAGCATGAAGTTTTATCACGAGTTGGCGGAGAAAGCGACTGACCCTTTTGAAGCACGGTTCTTTATCGCACTTGAACATGAAGAGCGGGGGCATTATCTCACGCTGTGGGATTATCGCGAGTACCTTGAAGACCCCGCAGGTTGGTACAGCATGAAAGAAGGTTACCGGTTGGATGCCGGTTGAATGCGGAAAAAAAGATGGTCAACCTGTTTGGGATCTCAGGAAGCCCGCGCAGAGCTGCAACCGATTGGATAGTACAAGAAGCGTTACGGTATGCTCACGAGAAATGGGGTGCAGAGACTCGGTATTTCTCGGTTCGCGGTAAGAAAATTAACTTTTGCATTCATTGCGACCATTGCATTAGAGAAGGAAGTTGTATTCACGACGATGCCATGCAGGAAGTCTATGACGGGTTCGAATGGGCTGATGCCATTTTGATAGGTACACCGGTGTACCAGGGCACCCTCAGCGGGCAAACGAAAGCGGTGCTCGACCGTATGCGGGCTTTTGCAGCGAGTAACCCTCATGGACTCCGTGAAAAAGTCGGGGCTGCAATTGCTGATGGTGGCGATCGTATCGGTGGTCAGGAGCCAGCTATCAGGACGATAACCGATTTTTATCTGATCAACGAGATGATACCCCTCGGTGGTGGGGCTTTTGGTGCGAACCTCGGTGCCACTTTTTGGTCACAAGATAAAGGTGTCGCGGGCGTTGAGGCTGATAAAGCGGGTTTAAAGAGTCTTTATAAAACCGTAAATAGAGTTATGGAGGTTTGTGTTATGATTAAGGGTGGTGAAACGATATGAGCGCGAGTCGAAGGATAGCTTGGGGCATTACGGGATCTGGTGACAAAATACGTGAGTCCGTTGCTCTGATGGAGGAACTCACCAAAAAGTACAACTTGGAGGTTCATGCGTATCTCTCCCGAGAGGGTGAAGTCGTTTTAAAGTACTACCAGCTTTTAAATGAAATGAAAGGGTTTTTTCAGAAGGTGACCAGAGAAAAAGGACCTAATGCACCTTTCCTCTCAGGAAAACTCCAGTTAGGTACCTATTCGTTTTTCTTAATCGCCCCGGCTACGGCGAATACCGTGGCAAAAATCGCATATGGAATTGCAGACTCACTCATCACCAATTCGGCGGCCCAGGCCATGAAGGTGGACGTGCCCGTTTATATCTTCCCTGTGGACCAGAAAGAAGGTGAATTACTGACGAAGCTGCCCAACGGCAAAGCCTTGAAGATACGAATACGGAAGGAGGATGTAGAGAACGTAGAGCGGTTGCGGAGCATGCAGGGCATCACGGTCTTGAACAGGATCGAAGAGCTAGAAGACGTGGTGAAGAAGCTTGAGTAATAATGGACGTTTGCGTAATCGTGTTTTTAAAGGCCTGTAGTTAATCCTCCTCTTTGTTTTAAATTATCGACCGCTTACATGCACCGAAGTATCCTCATTATCATAATTGGTAAGCAAATACAACGCTTCTTCCATTGTCAAGTCAAAGCGGAATAATGCATTCTTATCACGTTTTCTTCTTTGGATATATTTCAATGAAGAGTGCTCTTCAAAGACTAAAATTTTCAAGATACTCCTGCTAGTTATTCCATTTTCAAAACCAAGTATGCGATTACTAATAACCACATGGCAGCAAGTACTATTATGCTTGCAACAAGCTCTTCAAAGGCTAGCTCTCTAGAGAAGCCCAGTTTTTCAGGTACTGGTGTTGCTGATGCAGGTGCGGATGTTGGCGTTGCTACAGGTTGCGGTACCGTGAGTGCTAGCGTTGATGGCAGTGTTGGAGTTTGAGTCGTTTTTGTTGTTTGTGGTGGTGTTGTGGTGGTTGTTGGTGTTGCTGCTTCTTGTTTATTCGGATAGTCATTCGGGTCATTCGGATTGGTTCCCATAAGTCGTTCCACTGCATCAAAGTAACCGTCGCCATCGGAGTCAAGTGATGGCCCCCCACCGCCTCCGCCGCCTACGCCGCCTCTTATGGTAACAGAAACGGTGAACGATCTCGTTGCGGGTGTCAGGTCTTCGTTCTCCGCGTCATCGAGCGCTTTCACCATGAAGGTGTACGCTCCGTTCGGGAGGTCGCTATACCAACGGCTCGTGCTTGACGTCCACGAACTCCAGGAGGTGTCGTAACCCTCAAGCATGAAGGAATACCGTAGGTTGGCAGTTGGGGTGACATCGTCCGAACCCGTCCACGTGAAAGTAACATCGTCATACGCGATTGCTCCTGACGGTCCGGTGGTTATTTCCGTCTCCGGCGCTGTTGTGTCTGGAAGAGGCAATGTGGTAGTCGTCTGATTGACCCACGTCTCATTTACGTTACCCTCGCTATCAACGGTATGCGTCCCTATTTCATATGAAGTATCTTGATCAAGATCTGTTGCATTATAGAATGAATCGGATGTGTTCGTTTCCCACGTCCCATTCAGGAACACCATCGTATAGTTGAAATCAGCATCCGGTGGGTCAGTCCAGCTCCAGTTGATCCAGGTCGCTCCCGTCACGTTCTGCAGGTTGGTGATACTTGCGGGCACTGTTGTGTCCAGAACAGCCTTTGTCCTTGCTGTCTGATTCACCCACGTCTCATTTACGTTACCCTCAATATCAACCGTGTGCGTCCCGATTTCGTAGGGGGTCTCGGGCTCCAGTTCAGTAGCATTAAAGAAAGGTTGAGATGTGTTCGTCTTCCACGTTCCGTTAAGATAAACCAGGGTATAGTTGAAATCCGCATCCGTGGGATTAGTCCACGTCCAGTTGATCCACGTCGCTCCGGTCACGTTCTGCAAGTTGGTGATACTTGCGGGCGGCGTTGTGTCAACGATGAACGATCTCGTTGCGGGCGTCGGGTCTTCGTTCTCCGCTTCATCGAGTGCTTTCACCATGAAGGTGTACGCTCCGCTCGGGAGGTCGCTATACCAACGGCTCGTGCTTGACGTCCACGTGCTCCAGGAGGTGTCGTAACCCTCAAGCATGAAGGAATACCGCAGGTTGGCAGTTGGGGTGACATCGTCTGAACCCGTCCACGTGAAAGTGGCATCGGTATACGCGATTGCTCCTGACGGTCCGGTGGTTATTTCCGTCTCCGGCGCTGTTGTGTCTGGAACAGCCTTTGTCCTTGCTGTCTGATTCACCCACGTCCTATTTACGTTTCCCTCCTCGTCAACTGTGTGCGTGCCTATTTCGTACGAGGTCTCTGGATCAAGAGCTGTAGCATTAAAGAAAGGTTCAGAGGTGTTCGTTTCCCACATTCCGTTCAGGAACACCATCGTATAGTTGAAATCAGAGTCGGGTGGCTTAGTCCAGGTCCAGTTTATCCACGTCGCCCCCGTCACGTTCTGCAGGTTGGTGATACAGGCGGGCGGTGTGTTATCATTCGCACTTCCCGCCGGTGCCATCGTCACGAAGATCGAAGTAATCATAATTGCGGCAAGTGCAAAGCCCAGCATCGGTTTAATCTCATTTGACGTCATTTCTTGTTAGCACCTGCCGACCGTTGACCGCCCATTTTAGAAAGTAAATTGCTATCAAACAACATTATCATTAACACGTAAAAGCTTTTCGATTCAAAAACTTTTTTCTCATCTTGCAGTCTTATGCGGCATTTTTAGCCCCCCCCTTCCACCGCTTCTTTGCCATCCTCTCGGGTCTTAAGGTTTGGCAGTCTTCAGGTCACGGCTAGCGGGTTTATGACGCAGCCGAAGATATTTAGATAAGTGCAGAAAAACGCAAACTGGCTATTCTATGATGTTGCCCGCGTAATTGTTACTAATATACAAAAAGCATTACAGAACGTAACTATGAATGAATCTGAAGAGGAGTTCAAAAAGAAACTGAGTCCTGAGGAGTATCATATTTTACGGGAAAGGGGTACTGAGACTGCATTTAGCGGTAACTATGTAAAGAATAAAGCACGAGGGGTCTATTATTGCAGAGCCTGTGGCAATAAGTTAGTTGAATCGGATAAAAAATTTGATTCGGGGACAGGATGGCCAAGTTTCTTTGATTTCTCTCACGATGCGGTTGAGTTGAAGCCAGATACGAGATTTGATGAGGAACGTACAGAGATTGTATGTAAGAAATGCGGCAGTCACCTCGGCCATTTATTTGATGACGGACCAAAACCAACAGGAAAAAGATACTGCATTAATTCGTTGGCATTAGAGTTTAAGGAGGGTACCCATTAGCGGAATAACCCTAATTGCTTGCATAAACAGAGTAAATCTTTCCAACAGTCTCTCCATTCCTTTTATATCCACTTCGGATTTCAGGGAGAAACGGGGGATCGGTCCAAAGAATCTTTCAAAGTACGAATTTTCTTGAGATTTAAGAACCTCCTGGTTCAAAATCATCAAGCACCCGGCAAATTGCATCAAAAACCTCCGATATACTTACCGTTCCGTTTACCGTAACCATCATACCATCGTTCGTGTAGTAGTCTATCAACGGCTGTGTTTGAGACTTATAAACGTCCAATCGATTCATGATAGCTTCTTCTTTGTCATCATCTCGATGGTAAAGCCTGTTACCGCAAAGATCACAGATGCCCTCTTGCTTTGGTGGGTTGAATAATACATGGTAACTAGCCCCACAGGTGCACATCCTTCGTCCACTGAGTCTTTTGATCAATTCCTCATCTGGAACGTTTATATTGAGCACAACATCCAGTTTCTTCTCCATCTCATTCAAAATCCTGTTCAGCGCGTCCGCCTGTGGTACCGTTCTCGGATAACCATCCAGAAGAAATCCAGACGCACAATCAGGCTGCGATAACCGGTCTTTTATGATCCCTATCAATACATCGTCCGGCACTAACTCTCCTTTGTCCATGTATGATTTGGCTTCAAGTCCAAGTTTCGTTTTATTCTTCAGATTGTCTCGTAAGATGTCTCCAGTTGATATATGTGGTATATTGTATTTCTCAGCTAGCATTTTCGCCTGTGTTCCTTTTCCTGAGCCCGGCGGGCCAAACAAAACAATATTCATTTGTATTTATCACACCTCTATATCACTAAGCAAGCCCAAAAGAAAAAGATTGTCGGCATAAGGTGCCGTACGTACATACTTCGTGTCGTGCACCTACAACACGTCCTTTAATCTCGCTTTACGATTGCCATTCAAAAGACGTTCAAAAGTGGCAAGAATTAATTTCACCTCTATGGATTTATCAAAACCCCCTCTCCATACTGCTTCTCTCATATCCGCTTCGCTTTTCAGTGTTTTTGACTTTGGGTTCTGACTTGCGGGAAAGATAATCTCGAAATCGTTATTAAAAACGGAGATTATAGCATAACATAAGGGGCCGTGTGGTAGCGGACTATCCCAGTGGGCTTCGGACCCGCTGACCTGGGTTCAAATCCCAGCGGCTCCGTCAAACCTCTTCGTTAAAAGAACGACTGTTCACGGACCACCTACCTCGTATTCCTTTTTATTTACTACACGTAATATTAGAATATTACTCATAAAGCAAGAAGGTAGATGAAGATAAGGAGGTAAACGTAGAGATGGAATATATATACGCTGCATTGCTCTTGCATAACGCCGATAAAGAGATCACAGAGGACGGAATAACTGGGATACTGAAGGCTGCAGGTATGGATGCAGATAAAGGCAGAGTGAAAGCACTGATATCCGCTCTGAGCGGTGTCGACATAGAGGAAGCGATGGCGCAAGCACAGCCAGCCTATGCTCCTGTGGCAGTGGCACCAGCAGCGGAGCCCGCACCAGCAGCGGCTTCAGCTCCAGAAGCAGCAACGACAGAGAAGGAAGAGAAGACCGAGGAAGAGGAAGAGGAAGCAGAAGAAGCGGGTATGGAAGGGCTCTCTGCGCTATTCGGCTGAAAAAGCCGTTCCTCAATATTTCTTTTTCAAGAGGATTTTACCAACCAAAACAAAGTAAAGGGACACATTTTTAAGTTCCTGTAACTCACTTTCTTTACGGTGGATCTTATGCTCCGGTAGTGTAGCTCGGCCAATCATCTCGGCCTTTCGAGCCAAGGACTCGGGTTCGAATCCCGACCGGAGCAATCTTTTTTATCATGAATGGAATTATTTTGAAACTTCCCCCGCAGTGCAGCTTAATCGCCGGTATCCCGTCGTTGTACCGCTTACTGTTAACGTTTACGAACTCGGTGCACGTGATCGTTGCTCCCGTTGCGTTTCACATAGCTTACCAGGAGCGATACACTTTGAAAGCTTGAACAGATACAATTAAAAAGGTGAACAAATAGATGCCAAAGTTCTTATATTCCTTTATGCTTAATGTATTTCCAATGAACGAATATAAATTGTTTATCGGTGGAGAGTGGACCGATTCATCCACGGATGAGACTTTTGATGACATCAACCCTGCAACACTGGATAAGCTCGCATCATTCCAAGTTGCCGATGAGGATGATGTGGATCGGGCGGTGGAAGCGGCATGGGACGCTTTTAAGGTCTGGAGCGAGACGCCGGCGCCCAAACGGGCCATGGTGCTCTTTCGGGCCGCGCGGCTATTAGAAGAGCGGAAAGAGGAACTCGCGGTTCTAATGACTCGGGAAATGGGCAAAGTGCTCCCCGAAACCAGAGGTGACGTCCAGGAAGCCATTGACATCACGTTGTATGCTGCCGGAGAAGGCCGGCGGATGTTAGGGGAGACGACCACCTCGGAATTGAAGGACAAATTCTGCATGACCGTGCTGCAGCCCATCGGTGTGATCGGTATGATCACCCCCTGGAACTTCCCCATGGCGATCCCCGCCTGGAAACTCATGCCGGCCCTCGTTGCCGGCAATGGCATTGTCATGAAACCGGCGAGTGATACGCCGTTGTTGACCATCAAGCTGGTGGAGGTGTTGATGGAAGCGGGCCTGCCCCCCGGTGTGATCAACCTGGTATTCGGACCCGGCGGGACTGTAGGAGCGGCAGTTGTCCATCAGCCGAATATCAGGGCTATATCTTTTACCGGCAGCCTGGAGACCGGCAAATGGATCATGGGCGAATGTGCGAAAGCCATGAAACGTGTGTCACTGGAATTGGGCGGCAAGAATCCGATTATCATAATGGACGATGCAGACCTTGATCTCGCCGTGGACGGTGTGGTATGGGGTGCCTTCGGCACCACGGGACAGCGCTGTACTGCAGCCAGCAGGGTCATCGTGCATGAGAAGGTGAAGGACGAGTTCACGAAGAAACTCCTGGCCAGGACACAGGCCCTCAAGCTTGGCGACGGACTTGACCCGAAAACCGATGTGGGCCCGGTGATCAATGAGAATCAGTTGAGAAAGATCGAGAGATATAGCCGTATAGGTCAGGATGAAGGGGCGAATCTGCTAACCGGAGGCAACGTGACCAGTCCGGGTCTGCCCGGCTTTTTCTTCGAACCCACCATCTTCACGGACGTTGGATCTGACATGCGGATAGCCCAGGAGGAAATCTTCGGACCTGTGGTTTCCCTGATCCCGGTATCGGGATTTGATGAAGCCATCGACGTGGCGAACAATACCAGATACGGCCTCTCATCCTCGATCTATACCAAGGATATCACCAGTGCATTCAGGGCCATTAAGAAGATCGAAGCCGGTATCACCTATGTCAATTCTTCCACTATCGGGGCTGAGGTGCATCTCTCTTTTGGCGGCGTGAAAGGTACGGGCAACGGTTTTCGAGAAGCCGGCACCGATGCCATAAAAGAGTTCACCGAAGTAAAGGCGGTGTATTTCGATTATAGCGGGAAGCTCCAGAAAGCGCAGATAGAATGAATAGGAGCGTGAGAAAAAAAAAAGATGATAGAACCGCACGGCCACCGGGCAGAGGAGATCGTTCAGCGTGACTGTAGCATCATTTCACCGTGTCTGTCGCGCCCGTATCCGCTGGTAATCGAGCGAGCCCGAGGAGCAACCATTACCGATGTGGAAGGGAAGACGTACATCGATTTAGGCGCTGGCACAGCGGTGATGAACGTGGGGTATTCGAACCCGGAGGTTTCTGCTGCCATAACGGCGCAGCTGGAAAAGATAGCCCACGGAGATTTCTCAACCTTCTTTGCCGACCCGCCCGTCAGACTGGCTGAGAAATTGAAGCAGTTGACCGGCTATGACCGCGTGTTTTTATCCAACAGCGGTACCGAGTCGGTTGAGGCTGCGATCAAACTGGCAATGTGGAAACTCGACAGGCAGAGTTTGGTGGGCTTTTACGGCGCATTTCACGGCAGGACATTAGGGGCACTCTCCCTGACATGCTCGAAGATCAAGCATAAAGAACACTTTCCTACTATACGGGTCGTACACGCTCATTACGGGTATTGCTATCGGTGTCCACTCCACCTGGAATATCCAGACTGCGGTATTGCATGTGCCAGACAGATCGAGACAGTGATTTTTAAGCGGGAATTGAGCCCAGGAGATACTGCAGCGATCGTTGTGGAGCCGATACAGGGCGAGGGCGGCTATATTGTTCCGCCACCGGAATTCCACCAAGAGATCAGGCGGATCTGTGACGAGAATGACATTTTCATGGTGGCTGACGAGGTGCAGGCAGGCTGCTATCGGACCGGCACGTTCATGGCCATGGAGAACTTCGGCGTGCGGGCTGATATCGCCTGTATGGCCAAGGCTCTGGGAGCCGGTCTCCCACTGGGGGCGACCCTTTCCAGTAGCACTATAATGGACTGGCCGCCGGGCACCCATTCCAACACGTTCGGCGGCAACCTGCTCGCATCGGCTGCATCTCTTGCTGCTTTGCAATTCATGGAGAAGGAGGATCTGGGAACCCGAGCTCAACAACTGGGCGATTATTTTATGACGCGGCTGCGTGAGCTGCAATCGAGGTATCCTCTTATTGGGGATGTCCGGGGCTTGGGTCTGATGATCGGCGTGGAGATAGTAAAGCCTGATGGATCCGTAGACCCTGATACGAGGGACCGGATTGTGGTTGAGGGATTCAAGGAGGGTATCGTACTGCTGCCCTGCGGCGACTCGGTCATTCGGTTCTGCCCGCCGCTCGTCATCACCAAGGAGGAGGTGGACACGGGTCTAGATAGGTTCGAAGCGGCTCTAAAAAAAGTTTTTGCATGAGTTCTTAGCGGTTCGAATGCTACTTGCGATTACCGATGTGGTGGGGGGGACTTCGCACCTAAGTTAGTTCACAGATTCAATTCAATAGAGGATTTTGGTTAATCCACCGGTGACTGCGGATTTCTGGGTTAACTGCTATTGTATCGCTTTATCGCTCCTTTCATCTATACCCTCACCAAACTACCAGGTTGTAAATCCGGGGAAAATAGAACCTCTTCTTTAATTTGCGGGTATAGCATTTTATTCAAGTAACGCTTAGAGGAAACATAGTTAGATGGAAGTAACAGCGGTTGGTGGTTACGAAGAAGTTGGTCGAAACATGACCGCGGTGCGGGTCGATAACGAAGTCTTGATCTTTGATATGGGGTTGTGTCTCGATAAGCTGCAAGATAGCGAAGAAGGGAAAGAAGCGTACAGTACCGAGCAACTCGTTGCCATGGGCGTGATACCCGATGACTCCGTGATTTCAAAGAAAGATGTGGTCGGGATAGTTTGCAGTCACGGGCACCTGGATCATATTGGCGCGGTCGATCGACTCGCGAGCGCGTACCAATGCCCAATTATAGGTACGCAATACACGATCGAACTTATCAGGAGCTTGACAAAGAGCCAGGAACTCGTAACACTCAACCCTGGGGAGATACTCGATATATCACCCAATTTCGCCTTAGAATTGGTTCACGTGACCCACTCAATTCCCCAATCGACAATCGCTGCCGTTCGCACGCCCGAGGGGAGCATAGCGTATGCGAATGATTTCAAGTTCGACAACTATCCAATACTGGATACGAAAACGGATTACTCGAAGCTAAAAAAGCTGGGTAAGGAAGGTGTGAAACTACTCATTTGCGAGAGCGTGCGTGTTCAAGAGGGGGGGAAGTCTGCCTCTGAGTCGGTGGCTCGCGAGCTACTCAAAGACCTTATGGTACCTGATAAGTCAACGTACTTTCTTGCCTCGTTCTCTTCGCATATCGAGCGGATTCACAGTATCTGCGAATTCGCCAAGAAGATGGGACGACAACCCGTATTCCTCGGGCGCTCACTCAAGTTGTATGTCTCGACCGCGGCGAAACTCGGGATCATCACGCTTCCGGATACCGTCAGGTTTATTGACCGGTACCCGAAAGTCAGTAAGTTTTTAGCACAGGTGAGTGAGAACGATACCAGCCGGGAATATGTTTTCCTGGCCACAGGCAACCAGGGAGAACCAAACGCTGTTCTATCAAGAATGGCGATCGATACTCCACTGCCGTTTACCAACAACACGAAGGTGATATTCGCTTCTGCGACAATACCCTCACCGATAAATATAGCGCACCGCGAAATACTCGAGCGCAGGTTACGTACGCACGGCGTTCGCATCTATAAGGATGCTCACGTTAGCGGCCACGCTCGGCGCGAGGACCATCGGGACTTGATCAGGATGCTGCAGCCGGAGAACATAATACCCAGTCACGGTGAGATCGAGAAACTCGCAGCGTACGCGGAACTCGCGAGTGAAGAAGGCTATGATGTGGGTAAGAACTTACATTTGATGCACAACAGCAAAGTATTGGAACTTTAAGCGCGCGTTTTTGGGATATTCTAGCCATGATAGTGGCTATGTGGCGTGGCTCGCTCAACAAGAATAAACGAGATTTTTTATTTTCACCATAACATTTACTCGATCACAGGTTCTGCCCGCCGCTCGTCATCACCAAGGAGGAGGCGGATACGGGTCTTGACAGGTTCGAAGCCGTAGTGAAAAAGACCGTTTCCTGAGTTGTTTGAGGTTCGAATGATATCACCGATGCAGTTAGGGGCTTTGGACCTACGTTAGTTCACAGATTCTATGGAGAAAATTGAATGAAACCAAAATGTCAAAAACCGCCCCAAAAAGAGATATTCTAATCTGTAGGGGGAAGAACGCCTTTGCTGGAGGAGAATACACAGAGGACTGCCTTATCGTCTTCAAAGGATCTGCATGCAATCTTGAAAAAACAAGGACAACAGGATTTTGGGTAATCGGCATGAGGAAAAAAATAATTGAGAAAGGAGTACTCGTTAGACGATGACGTCTAAAAATTCACAGCAGATCATATATTTTCGTCTCCAAGTGCAGCTGCAGCTGTTGTGTTAGAACGACAGGCTAAAGGTTGGCTTGAATAGAAATACCAAAATGGAATAACCTTAGATGAGGTGAAAAGACCTCATGAAGATTTACTCTCTTGAGTGATAACTCGAGTTCTTCCACAAACCATATCCGCTAGAACCACGTGTTGGGCCTAATAAACACTGATCACATCTCATTCAAGAACTTTATCACTCCAGATGCCTCATCAAACGGGCCCGTCAGCTCAGGCTTATCGCTGAAGTGGTAGGATACAAAACGAACTCCGTCCCTTTCCAGACGGTTGTAGAAGTAACAGGCGTTCTTGGCGGAATCTGGAGAAGGTCCAACTCGTAGCAAGGGCAACAGCTTGAGTGCACGTCCTGCGTCTTTTCGGACGAGGTAAAGATGTTCTACGTCAAGCCAAAAGGACATCGAGCGCCTTTCCTTAAAAAACTCACTATTACTGCCCCTGAGAATCGCCACCTCATTCTCAAAAACAATCCCGTGTGGTCTGCAAAAAAGCGCACTGAGTAGCTCTGTTTCTGACCACAAGTTGCCCATAACCTCACGCAGCTTTTGAAGTTCACGAACGAGCTGCACGTGACGAAGCTGAGCTTCTTTTTGACCCACGATGCCACCATGCCCAGTCCAGTCATTGCGCATTTTGTTTGTCTCTGAGAGGACAGCCACCAATTCTTTCCGAGCAACTTTCTCCGGTAATGTGAATGAAGGGTCCGCAAAAATATCAGCGCACAAGGCACGATCATCCTTGTCGCCCGAAAGAAGATTTCGTGTTTGCTTTGCAAGGTATTCGACTACAAGCTTCCAAGTCCCGAATGTGGTGCGCTGAAAACTTAAATTCTGCTTTGTCAGTGCCTCAACAATTTTCTCTTTATGCCCTTCAAAGAGTGTTTCCTGGACACTGAAAGCGCTGAGTAAGATGATGCTCGTAAACTCCGCTGTCGCCTCAAAGAGATGAAGGAGATGCTCGTACTTCGTCTTGTAGTCATTAGTCGAAGTTGCCTGACACGCACGAATCGAGGCGAGTGGGAAAGGCAGCTCTTCGACCCATTGATCAAGCTGTTTGGCAGCGTGTTGTCGTACGTCACTAGACAATCGACTGGAGAAGCTCCGAAGACGCTCATTCACATCTCCTGCTTTTCGAGGTTTTTCCCAAAGTTCGCGACGAAATGTGGCAAGTTCGTTCTGTAACCCTAGCAAAGTATTTTCCTCAGCCACTATCCGCGCTTCGATCTCAAGCATATTTTGCTGGGTTTGGAGATCAGGAACAAAGATGGGAAGATCATTCAAGGATCGTTTGTTGAGCTTCGGTATTGCCATACCTGTTTTATTCATCTCACGAAGATCCCTCCCCAGATCTGAGTTGAGAAATTTAGCGACAAAACGGGCGTCAGACCGAGACGGATCAAAAATGATTTGCGCGTAATTGTGTGCTTTCAGTGATAGTTCGTCCTGTGACGCAACCACATCGCTTATCCCTATTAGTGGAACGTAAATAGCATTCTCGTGTTTCTCGAAGGCGCTCTCCGGTCCTGATGGACCGAGATTCTCACACATGGCAAGTTCGCCTAAACGACGGGCAGGGAATCCAAATGTGCGATGGGCTTCATCAAGTCGTTCAGCAAGCTTGATCGATTCCAGACTAGTAAAGCTGCGCGCAGCGACGAAACGCCCCAGTTCGATGCTGTTGGTATCTTTTCCGGCCTTGAAATTAGCCAAAATCTTGGAATTTGTGTGTGATTCGTTTGAGAGTTGTGCGACGAAGAGCTGTTCCAGAGGCCTTCGACGAATGACAACGAGATAAGTCTGAATGTTAGTATACGGAGCGAAGGCTCCTGCAGGAAGCGCTAATGCCGCTTCGATACCCAAGCCAAGTTCGCTGAAATGCTGACGCACCGAACGAGCCGACCAGATGAATGAATTAGGAACAACGAATATGCCAATCCCCGAAGGGCTCAGCTTCAGAGCGGCCTTAACTAAAATCAGGTGCCCCAGATTGTCTCTGAGCCCCAATGTGCCGCCCGACTCAAGGGCAATATTAACAGGTTCCGAAGGTCTAGCGCCAAATGGCAGTATGCTGGCCGCGATGTTAATTTCTCCTTCAATGGCATCCAGCAACCGAAGCGGTTCCCCGACCTGCCAGAGAATACCGTCCGTGAGGATCTTTCCAACGGCTGCCTCGCTCTCATTTTGCGTGATGGCGAGGGCCTCTAAAGGGTGAACAGCATCCTTGAGAGTTGAAATCACCGCACCAAAGCCCGCCCAAGGATCACAGATAAATCTACAGTCAGAGCTGGAACCAAGCTCAGTGATGATTCTGAGTAGATCACGTGGGATGTGATAAACACCCATTCCCCTGATGATGTTAGGAATATGTGAAGCCATTTCCGCAGGCGTAACTTCTAGACCCATGGCTTTGAGACGCTGCGCTACATCGACTGGGTCGGACATTCTTGGACTGTGTGCAAGTTCGTTTCTGAGTTCTCGCAACCTATCAGCGATTTCTTGCTTCATTGATTACCTCAGCGTACTCAAGATAAGGGAAGAACTAGGTTCCTATTGATACTGTTTTTGTCGGCACCATATAGCTTAACTTATAGCTGACTTTCATAACCATAAATGATCCCTATTAAATATACCGAAAGGATGATAAAAAATGTCACGTATGGCTGTTACCTTTGGTGGCGCCGACCGTCCACCCAATTTTGTTATCCCGCAGTTCATCTTCCCCGCGTGACAAAGTCACACTCGCCTATTGCTGCTCAATAAAATTGTATCGTCGGTATCCCGTTCTCGTGTTTACGGCAATTCACCTCCACAGGGCTATACCCTAGCCATATTTAGATAACTAAAGCACCAGTCAACTGCTTGATAATCAAAAACCTCTACCCTTGCCATGTCACCGCAAAATTTACTTTTACCCTATCACCGTTCCTGCTCGCCCCGCAAGCGCCTCAACGACATACTCAGGCTTGCATACCACCGCTCGCTCGCCGCCGTTTTCGATGAACTCGACCGCCGCTTCGATCTTGGGGCCCATGCTCCCGGGCGGAAACTGCCCCTCTCTCAAGTACTGTCGGGCTTCAGCCAGGCTCAGCCGTTTCAGGTCGACCTGCTGCGGCGTACCATAATTCAGTGCCACCCGGTCTACGGTCGTCAGGAACATAATCACCTCAGCCTTTATCTCGATCGCTAACAGGCTGGAGGCCAGATCTTTATCGATCACGGCATCCACACCGTTCAGCGCGCCACCGTTCTCCTCGACAACCGGGATGCCGCCGCCGCCACAAGCGACCACAATTGTCCCCGTCTCTACCAGCTCTTTAATGATATCCGTCTCGATGATCCTGATCGGTCGTGGTGAGGGTACGACACGCCGCCAGCCGCGTCCGCTGTCCTCAACGACAGTATGACCAAGGCGTTCCAGCTCCGAGGCCCGTTCTCGGGTATAAAAAGCGCCGACCGGTTTCGTCGGATGTTGCATAGCAGGATCGTCAGTATTAACAAGCACCTGCGTCATCACTGCGGCCACGCTGATATCGATGCAGTGCTCCTGTAACTGGTTAATGAGGCTCTGGGCGATCATGTACCCCATACTGCCCTGCGACTGGGCAACGTCAACATGCAACGGTGCAGTCGGGACCTTACCCGCGGCTGCTTCCACCTGTATCATGATGAACCCCACTTGGGGGCCGTTCCCGTGGGTCAGCACTACCTGGTGCCCTGCTCTGATCAGATGTGCGATATAGCCCATGCTCTCATAGGTGTTGCGGAACTGCTGTGCGAAGGTGCCCTGCTCGCCCTTTTTTATTATTGCATTCCCGCCAAGCGCAGCCACTATCAGAGCCATTCATACCTTCACCTGCTCTAAAAACTCATCAACCACCGCTTCCAGAGTGGCATCGCCGATCTCCTTAATACCGTACCGCACCCGTGTTGCTGGTTTGTTGATCGTAATAATTCGCGTCAGGTCGATCGGCGTGCCGATAACGACCGCATCGCAATCGGCTGCGTTGATTGTCTGCTCCAGATCATTGATCTGCTCCACACTGTAGCCCATAGCAGGCAGCAACGGCCCAATCTCAGGATACTCTCGGAAGGTTTCCATGATCGTGCCAGTGATGAACGGTCGTGGGTCAACGATCTCTTTTGCGCCCGCCTTACGAGCCGCAATGAGTCCGGCACCGTACTTCATGCCACCGTGTGTCAGCGTGGGCCCGTCTTCGACCACCAGCACCCGCTTGCCCTTGATGAGTTCCGGGTGCTCGACGGTGATCGGAGATGCGGAATCAATAATCTTTGCATCCGGGTTTACTTTCATTATATTCCGGCGTACCTGCTCGATCTTCTCCAGTTCCGCGGTATCCTGCTTATTGATCACGACCACATCTGCCATTCGCGCATTGATCTCACCTGGGTAGTAGGTCAATTCATCACCGGCACGATGCGGGTCTGCCACCACGATATTCAGATCAGGTTTAAAGAAGGAGAAATCGTTATTGCCGCCGTCCCAGATGATTATATCCGCTTCGGTTTCCGCCTGCCGCAGGATCTTCTCATAGTCCACACCGGCATAGACGGTACAGCCAACATCAATATGCGTCTCATACTCTTCCCGCTCCTCTATCGTGCACCCCATACGCTCGATGTCCTCGTAGGATGAGAACCGCTGTACTGCTTGCTGTGCAAGATTGCCGTAGGGCATGGGATGTCGTACGACGACCACGGTCTTGCTGCGTGCTCGCAGGAGCTGACAGAGCCTTTTACTTACCGAGGTCTTGCCACTGCCGGTACGCACCGCACAGACGCTGATCACAGGCACGCGGCTTCGCAGCATGGTCGCTTGCGGGCCCAGCATGATAAAATCCGCACCGACGGCGTTTACTTCCGCTCCTTTTGTCATCACATAATCATAAGGCACATCGCTGTACGCGAAGACGACACGATCAATCGAATGTTCTTGTATTAGACTGATCAGGTCTTCTTCAGCGAAAATAGGTATGCCGTCCGGGTATAAGCCGCCTGCCAGTTCCGCAGGATACGTTCTGCCTTCGATATCAGGTATCTGGGTGGCGGTGAATGCGACGACACGGTACGCAGGATTATCCCTGAAATAAACGTTGAAGTTGTGAAAATCCCGGCCGGCGGCGCCCATAATGATAACATTTTTGGGGTCGTTCATGGTCTTAGTCATTGCTAATCAATACCTCCGCATATATGAAGGCTAAATGAATAAACCTTTAAGCTGTCTCGTCGAGGTTATGACCGGAGCCTTATCTATTTTTCCGCGTATCCAACTCGTAGTGCAGCACGGTTATGCATTGTGAGGCGAGATACGAGGTTGTGCCCAGCGATACTTTCTCGTGTGCGAATCGCTCAACAAACTTCTCTTCGTTCCTCGGCAGGCCTAGATGATCCCCGAGGATAAATACGGCATCCGGTTCGAACTCCACATCGCTTATCGCTCGCCCCTTCTCGTGCAATAGGTAAAAGAACGATCCTTCTTCGGCTGCTAACTCCTCGATCAACTGCTGAAAACTGATTTTACGTATACGTATCCCGGGATTCCGCCGCTTACTCGCCAAAGCTACCTTTATCCACGCTGCGATATTCCGTTCATCAGGTGATACACCTCTCAATCGGTCCCCGTAAAAGGAAATAACAATCGGCGGGTGAGGACTACCGTTTGCGACAACATGAATGCAGGAGTCTCGTCTCAACGCATGACTGATCCAGAGCGCATTAGCAATGCATCGAGCCACGAGGTCCATTCGACCGCCACTACCCGGCAGGTCGTCCAGAGTGAAATCCGGGCCCGTAACCGCTTTTCGCGCATACACAATAAATTGTCTCATTTTACATACAGCATGTACCAACGATCTTTTGACTACTAAACTAAAACTAACTCACGCGCTCGCGCGATTTACGAGTTCATGAGCAACTTCTTGCACGTTCTCTTTTATTTCCTCTTCACCCTTTACTTTCCGTCCTTCCATTACGATCTGCCCATCGCATAGTAACGTGTCAACGCAACTTCCATTCGCGGCATAAACAATATTCGAGGTTAAATTATGGTTTGGCACAAGGTTCACCTTTTTTAAATCCAGCAGTGCAATATCTGCCAGTTTCCCCTCTTCAATTACACCTGCATTTAACCTGAAGATGTGCGCTGCATTACATGTGGCAAGCTCGAAAGCTTCGTGCGCGGGCATGCTCGTCGGGTCGCCGGAAAAAGCTTTGTGAACCAACGAGGCAAGCTTCATCTCCTCAAACATGTCCAAGTTATTATTGGAAGCGCAGCCATCAGTTCCAAGTGCGATATTACCATACAAGCCCGCCCTTTTCAGCTCCTCGTACGGCAGCGTTCCCGACGATAATTTCATATTCGACGCTGGGTCATGCACGATCTTCACATCATGCCGTTTCAGCAGCTCCATTTCCGTTCTGCTCAGATGAACGCAATGGCAGGCTATGACTCGCGGACTTAAAAACCCGATCTCATCGAGAAATTCCACGGGGCGCATCCCATACTTCTTTTTGCACTCTTCTACTTCCGCTTCAGTCTCTGATACGTGAATATGAACCGGAATATCGTGTTTCTCTGAAAAATCCTTCGTCCAGTAGAGGCTCTCTTTAGAAACGGTGTAAATCGCATGCGGACCAAGCGAGAAAACAATCCGCTGCGATAGGCTTTTACTCGTCTCGTAAAGCGCTTCGTTCCTTTTTATCTGCTCTTTTGCCTTGACTTCATCAAATCCATCGATAAAAACCGCTGACAGCATCGCGCGTATGCCACTTTCCGCAACCGCTCTCGCACTGCCCTCGAAGTACCAGTACATGTCGTTAAAAAAGGTCGTGCCCGATTTGATCATCTCCAAACATGCAAGTTTCGTGCCCCAATAAACGTCATCCTCCGTCAGCCTCGCCTCTAACGGCCATATCTTCGTCGAAAGCCATTCATGGAGCGGCATGTCATCCGCATAGCCGCGGAGTAAGGTCATCGCTGCATGGGTATGCCCGTTAAATAGACTGGGGATCGCGGCTTTTCGTTTACCATCAATGACGAATTCTGCTTCTCCGACCGTCTCCTCTCCACTACTGGCATCGTTTATCGCTGCTATCGCATTTCCCTCGATGTAAATATTCTTCTCCTTACCGTCCACGAGCACGTTCTTGATCAGAATTGACATAGTTCTGATATTCACACACCTAAAGAATGGCCCAATCCTATTGCAATAATACCTCCAGAGAACGTCGCCAAAACGTTCACGTGGTGTTTATTCAAGTTAAGCGGTTTCCTGTCTTCTACGGTTGCACCGAGAATGCTGTCTACCACAGAGCCTAAGAACCCTGATACGAGGCAAACGAGGAAGAAAGAGGTCCTAATGTGCGTTAAAGCGTCAGAACTGACGAATGTGAGACACACAAGTGAAATCAAAGCCGACCCGAGCACTGCAGCGCCGAAACCGGGTAAACTAACGCCACCATTGGTGCCCACCGGCACTTTTTCAAACGTCGTGATTAACCTCGGCTTTCCTTCTGCTTGGCCGATTTCTGTTGAAAAGGTGTCTGCACAGGCTGTAGCGACCGCCCCTGCGAAGCCAAGCAAAAAAAGCGGGTTATAACGCTGACTAAAAACAGCGTAGAGCACGGCGAAGATCAGTGGTGATAAGCCGTTTCCCACCACATTCTGTATGTCTCGCATGCCTTTGTTTCCTTCCGCGACACCAAGTGCCACCTTCTTCTCGTATTTATATTTCGTCACAACGTTCCCGAACAGGAAGAATACGAAAAGCGTAAGCACGCCGGCATAACCGTATTCAAATCTAAGCAGTAGCAGAATGAGCACACCAAGTGTGAACGTTCCGAGAAATGCCGAGGTGTCTATTTTACGTTTCGCGTAAACATACACCACGAACGAAAAAGCCACTGCTACTGTGATCGTAGTTATCACGAGGTGTTCACCGAATGCCATGGCAATTTAGAGTGGTATTTACTGTTAATAAACCTTCCTCTATTGCGCTATCCGCTTATCCACGACGCTTTCGGGAATGATATTCCCCATCATGGTGAAACTCTTTATCTTCTCAATGAACTTCGTCTTCATCTTACCCTCTAACGCATGCTCGAGCACATCCTCTATCGTCACCACGGGCGTGATCTTCACCTTGTCCTTATATTTCTCCTCGATGAGCACGTCATTCATGTTTGACTGCGGAATCAAAACCTCTTTGATACCTGCCTGTACCGCTGCCTCTATCTTTGGCGTTATCCCACCCACTGGCAGGACGTCACCTCGCACGGACAAAGAACCAGTCATGGCTATACGCTGATTCACTGGAATGTTCTCCAATGACGATATAACTGCAGTAGCAACGGAAATGCTAGCAGAATCGCCCTCTACACCTTCATACGTACCCACAAACTGAATATGAATGTCCTTTCGGGATATGTCCTTCCCGGTGAATTTCTTGAATACCGCGGAAACGTTCTGCACCGCTTCCTGTGCGATCTCCTGCAATCTGCCGGTTGCAATCACACGCCCTTCCTCGCGCGATTGCGCGGGCGTCACCTCGGCAATTATGGGTAGCATCACTCCAGAATCGCCTACTACCGCAAGTCCATTCACCCGGCCGACCTCGTAACCTTCGGTTTTGAATAATTTGTAGTCCTTCCGGTGCTCAAGATACTCATCAGCCAATTGCTGTTCCACCGACCTCGCCATCATCTTTGCATTAACCACATGCTCGCCCGTTGTGTATTTCGCGCCCTCTGCATGAGCAATATCGCCCGCTACACGCACCAATCCGCCGAGATCCCGTAAAATGAGCGTGAGATGCCCTTTTCTACCTGATCTTCGCATTGCCTCCCGTACTATCTCCTCGACGCCACTTCTATCGAAGTGTGGGATCTTTTTATCCTTCCGGACCTCCTGAGAGACGAATCTGACCAGTTTCTTTCTGTTCTCCGGTGTGTCGTCCATCGAATCTTTCATGTAAAGCTCATATCCGTAGCCTTTTATTCGAGAACGGAGAGCGGGATGCATACCTGCAATGGCATCCAGATTGCCAGCCGCAACCATAATGAAATCACAAGGAACCGGATCGGTCTTCACCATAGCTCCTGCGCTTCGCTCTGATTGCCCGGTTATTGAATATTCCTTCTCCTGTAGCGCCGTGAGCAAGTTCTGCTGCGCTTCTATCCTCAGCGTGTTTATCTCATCGATGAAGAGAATGCCTTTATGCGCCTTGTGGATGGCACCTGCTTCTACCCTATCGTGTGCCGGGGTCTCCAATCCGCCGGACTGGTACGGATCATGTCGCACGTCACCGAGCAAAGCGCCAGAATGCGCTCCTGTCGCATCAACGAATGGCGCGGTCTCACGGCCTGCATTAGTGACAAGAAGCTTGGGCATCATCGCTTCCTCCTTTGGCATCACCCATCGAAACACTAAAAGTACAACAGCAGCAGCAATAATTGACCAAAAAACATACTCAAACCTTCCGGTTTGCACTGAATAGATCAAACCCATAGCCATGATAAGGAAGAACGTGAACATGAAGAAGGCATTTCGCATCTGAATGCGCTTTCTCACTTCCTGCCGCTGTGCATCTACTATCTCCTTCCCTTTACCACGGGGAACAACCCGAATCTTCGGATTATTTTTATCTTCTACATTAGGATACGCCAAGGTATCTTGTAGTTCCTCCTTTGGCAGTAATTCCGCCATGCTGCTCGCAAGCATCGACTTCCCGGTACCCGGCGTGCCAATCAGCATCACGTGTCGCCTTTGGTTAGCCGCCTTCTTTATTACTTCTACACCATGCTCCTGCCCAATTACCTGATCTACAAGCAACTTTGGAACTTCTATCTCTTCAGTTGTCTTCAGCTCGATGCCTGCTAACAGGTCGTCTTCTAGGTGCTTATCCTTACTAACTGCCTCTTTCGATTCAGTCATCATAATCGCTTTCTTTATAATTTCACTCTCTCGTTTCAATCTTATGCTTTATAAGATAAATAAATTTTACCCTTTTCTCTTTTTCCATGCGGATAAATACACTTCTACCCCGTAGCAGTTCAATTTTTGGGTTTATGATCCCGTTCCCATCTCGAACACATCGTGTATTGCTTGCGCAGCCCTATGCGCATCTTCTTTCTTAACAACAAAGGAGATATTAAACTCTGAACTGCCCTGTGAGATCATTATTATGCTTATTCTCTCTTTACCAAGCGCGGAAAAGATCTTACCTGCGACTCCCGGTGTTCCAGCCATGCTGGCACCGACAACCCCCATTGCGCACACGTTACTGTTGGAAGAAAAATCGCGTATTATGGTACCACTGGAGTTTATCATTCGTATTGCGCTTGTAGCTCGATTCACCTGCGCGCTCTCAATAACGAGCGAGATGGTCATTTCCGATGAGCCCTGACTTATCATAATGATGTCGACATTCCGAGCGGCTAAGACCGAGAATATCCGAGCTGCAACGTCTGATATACTCCGCACACCGGCTCCTGTAACATTAATAATTGACGTGTTTTCGATAATCGTAATAGCTTTGACTGCTTTTTTAGTCTTCTCCGCCTCTTTTCCTATAAGTGTACCTTCGTCTTCCGGTTTGAACACATTTTTCACTCGTATTGGTATCTGTTTCGCCATTACGGGCTCTATTGCTCGCGGATGGAGGACCGAAGCACCGAAGTAGGATAATTCCAATGCCTCTCTGTATGAAATATAGGGGAGCTTTCGTGCATTTCTTATTATTTTTGGATCAGCACTCATTATACCCTCTGTCTCCTTCCAGAGCCAGATTTCGTCGGCATCGATCGCTGCGCCAATTATAGTGGCGGTGTAATCAGAGCCGCCTCTGCCCAGCGTTGTTATGATCCCCTTTTTTGTTTCCCCGATAAATCCCGTTACAACTGGTACGGTATCGCCCAAAAGCGGTGTAATTCGCGCTCGTATCTCTTGCTCTGCGCGCTCGGTTAATAGTGCATTACCGAATTCCTCATTCGTCAGTATCCCCGCTTCACCACCGGTAAGATGCACCGCCTCCACGCCTAGTGACCGGAGCGTGCCCGCCAGTATAGGAGCCGCCAATCGCTCACCAAAAGAACTGATATAGTCTAATGATCGTGGTGTTAATTCACCTAAAAGGCATATTCCACTCAAAGCTCTCTCCATTTCAGAAAATCGCTTATTTATTTCCTCCTTCACCTTTTCAAACTCATTTATATCGGCTATTGCCTCTGATGCCGTTAATTCATGCTTCTTTTGTAACGCCTCTATAAATTCTCTCACCTTGTCTGTATTCCCTTCTTGTGCCACCCTTTTCGCGCTCTCCAAAAGCGTGTCGGTGACCGCATAAAGAGCGGATGTCACAGTGACTATCTCGTTTGGTTCTGCATTTTTGCTCTCTTCCTCCTCTTTGAATCGCTTTATTAACTGTGCCACGGTCCTTATTTTTTCACCGTTTTCGACCGCTCGGCCTCCGAACTTCATTACCACTCTCATTCTCTTCTCTCCTTCCCTTCTACTCCTTAACTTTTGATTTGCGCTCTTACCGTATTCTACTTAGTACCAGTTCCAAAAAGATTTATATGAGTGATTTAAAAGTAACGTAACGGTTGGTAGTCGTTAACAATCCAACGTGTAAATAGCGAGGGAAGTATAAAAAATGGCAGGACAATTAGGTGGAACCCCTATAATCGTACTGCGAGCAGGGGGAGAGAGAGCAAAAGGGGGAGAGGCGCAGAGTGCGAATATAAGTGCGGCGAAGGCAGTTGCTGCTGCGGTTCGTACGACGTTGGGACCGAAGGGAATGGATAAGATGCTTGTGGATTCCCTTGGTGATGTGGTTATCACAAATGATGGCGTGACGATCCTCAAAGAGATGGACATAGAGAGCCCGGCAGCGAAGATGATGGTCGAAGTGGCGAAGACCGTGGACTCGGAAGCGGGCGACGGCACGACCACCTCTGTGGTTCTTGGTGGAGAACTGCTGAAGAAGGCCGAGGATCTTTTAGAGCAGGAGTTACACCCTGCAATCGTCGCATTAGGCTACAGGCTTGCCGCGGAGAAAGCGAGAGAAGTGCTGAATGAGGTTGCAATTGATATCGCGATAGAGAATGATGACGAGCTGAAGAAAGTAGCACAAACGGCAATCACCGGTAAATCAGCAGAGGCATCTCGTGATTTCCTCGCTGATATTGCGATCAAAGCGATAAAAGCGATAACAGAAGTGACTTCGGAGGGCAAAAGAGAGGTTGACATAGATAATATCAGCGTAGAGAAGAAAGTGGGCGGCCGAATGGGTGAGACTGAGTTGGTGCAGGGTATTGCTTTAGATAAAGAGGTCGTACATCCCGGTATGCCGCGGAAGATAGAGGATGCAAAGATCGCGCTTATTAGTGCTTCGTTAGAGGTAAAGAAGACAGAGACGAGTGCAGAAGTGAAGATTAGATCTTCCGATCAGCTCAAGAGCTTCCTCGCAGAAGAGGAGCGCATGATGAAGCGACTCGCGGAACTCATTAAGGAAAGCGGTGCTAATGTCGTGGTCTGCCAGAAAGGGATAGACGATCTGGTGCAGCATTATTTGGCGAAGAGCGGCATCATGGCGGTGCGAAGAGCGAAGAAGAGCGATATGGAGAAGCTCGAGAAAGCAACGGGCGGTAACGTCGTCAGTACGGTCGAGGACCTAACGGCGAATGATTTAGGGCACGCGGGCTTGGTCGAGGAGCGCAAGATCTCAGGCGATAAGATGCTGTTCATCGAGCAATGTAAGAATCCACATGCCGTGTCCATCGTGATACGGGGCGGAACGGGGCATGTGGTCGATGAAGTAGATCGATCCTTGCATGATACACTTCGTGTGCTTGGAAGCGTCATAGAGGATGGCAAAGTGGTCGCCGGCGGTGGCTCGGTCGAAACCGAGTTAGCGTTGCGATTAAAGGATTACGGTGCGTCACTCAAAGGGCGGGAGCAATTGGCAGTGGAGAAATTCGCCGAGGCTATGGAGGTCATACCGCGAACCTTGGCGGAGAATTCCGGACTCGATCCCATAGACAAGTTGGTCGCGTTGAAAGCAGCACACGAACGTGGCGAGAAAAATGCGGGCTTGGATGTTTACACCGGCAAGATCGTTGACATGCGTGCGAATAATGTAATTGAGCCGTTGCGGACAAAGCGACAAGCGGTGGAATCAGCAGCAGAAGCAGCAATCATGATTCTCAAGATCGATGATGTGATCGCTGCGCAGAGAGGTGCACCTATGCCCCCATCAGGCGGAATGCCACCAGGCGGAATGCCGCCAGAGGGGATGTACTGATCGTACGATTCTACATTCGTTCACACGGGCGAAATCGAGCATTAGCACTCAGAGAATGGAACGGAATTAAGCTTTCTGTTCTCTGAGCTGTATCTTTATTTTATGGTGGGTACGAGTTTTTGAGTTTAATTTCGTTTTGAAATAAGCCTGTCGTCACTACTTTTTCATACAGTCCCCCATATTGTCTTATAGTTTCTTATATCCCCCCTATTTACCCATATAAAAAAAACGAAAAAGTTTTATATAGTGATAAGATTTCTCTTCTTTGACCACAAATGGATAACATTAAGGGAAATCGAGAAAGCGGTGTATTTGAACTTACTCCTTTCCAAAAGGATGCACTCAACGAACTTTGTCACATTGCGTCATCTCATGCGGTAACTTCTCTGGCGGAGCTGACAGGTACGACCTTTGATATTGAGGTCCCAACTATAAATGTGGTACCGATAAAAGAGGTGAAGTACCGAATAGAAGCTGAGAAGATAGTTGCAGGGATTTTAATCAAAGTTGACGGCAAGTACCCTGGATATATGTACATCCTCTTCCCCGAACGAAGTGCGTTCCGTCTTATTGACGTTCTTCTTTGCAGAATGCCAGGCGAGACGAGAAACATCGAAACAGAGATGGAGAAGTCTGCATTGATGGAAACAGGCAACATATTTGCTTCTACGTTCTGCGATGTCGTTGCGGACTGCCTTAACCTTACTTTGATGCCATCACCACCTTCGTTTGCTTTTGATATGGTAGGTGCAATGATAGATCCTGCACTTGTCGCAATAGCCCAAGCACATGAAACTGAGCACGTCATTCTCTTCAAATATGCTTTCCATGAGGAAGAGAACGGAATTTATGGTGATATTTTGCTCTTCCCATACCTAGAAGGTCTAAAAGAGGGTTTATCTATTCTTGAGCGAAAAATTTCAGAGAAAAATTAAAATCACTGATAGTGTGAAGGAATAGCTAAAACGATTAAAAAAAAGATTTGTAGATGTACCTTGTGTTATTATTACCCCGGAATGAGTTAACCGTAAGGCAATTGCTCGATTTGCGCACTATACAAACGGGGTATAAAAGTCGTCAAATTTTAGGGTGAGAAGCGCGAATGAAACGCTTCTACTATCTCCGCTCCTTCCATAAATACCATGTCGTGCTCTGCTGCAAAGGTCTTTGCATTGGCCTTGGAAAGAGCTCTTCCCGACTCGGTATCGAGCATCTCGCAGATTACCATTGCAGGCGATATACCCGCAAGCAAAGCTAATGCCACAGACAGCTCCGTCTGGCCTCTTCGTTCATCGAGCAATCTATCTGCAGCTCGTAATAACGCTACATGCCCCGGCGCTCGGAATTCCGCATAAAAATTGTACGAGTTGTCGCTTCCATTTACTACTTTCGCTACGGCTTCGTCTATCTTCTTTATTGTTAATGCTCTGTCACGGTCCGTTATGCCGGTGAATGTGTCGCGATGATTCACCCAAAGAGAGAAAGAAGAGCGTTTATCGTACTGCAGGTCACCTTGGCCCTCGACAATCTTCTTTAGGTAGGAGAAGTCGTCATTCACGTTACTCAGGATATCACTCATGAGTGGCAGACCAAGCCGATCCGCTGCAGCGGGCGGGATAGCAACACAGATAAGCCCTCCTGCCTCGTTTCTAAAATAAGCGATCTTTTGGGGCGTTATGAAAGAAGCAGGTACTACGAAGTCAGTCTCGCCTTCTCTATCCTCTGCATCGTATATCAATACGAGTTTCCCCCTTTTTACGTATTCTATGCCTCTCTTTACCGATTCGGGAATAGTGTTAGTGCTCATAGTTTTTTAGATCACCACTTTTGTTCGTACCTCATCGCCGTTCTTCAGATTTAGCTCGCCGCGCAAATAAACCGGCGAAATAATCTCCAGAATGTCTTCGGGGTAATGCGTGCGGTCAGGAATAATAACCGCACTTTTGATGCCTTTCGCTCGATCATCAAGAATCTTACAGGGGAAACACATGCCGCCGCCAAAGGTCCGGTGCTCGGAATCAAAGCTGTCTATTTTTATCCCCTGACGGCCGTCCAGTTTTTTCCGTGCTACGATACAGAGCAAGTCAAGGCTGAGATTCAGGGTGCCGGGAAACGGAATGAAGCCTAATTTTTCCTCGAATTGCTTTTTATAACCCTCAAGGGTCGTGTAATAGCCCCCCTCGCCCAGACCGGTAACCAAGCGTCCCGCGATCTCAACCTCGATCGTTGGCTTGGCAAAAAAGAGCTCCTGGTATTCAAAACACTCCTTCTTCAGGAGTTCAACACCCTGTTGCGTAAGCATTATCCACTGCCCATTGGCAGTAATTCGTCGATGCACGAGGCTTTCTCGTTCAAGTTCTTGCAGTCGTCTCGCCGCGGTCTGTACGCTTGATTTAATAGCCTCGGCAAAATTAACGGATGATAATTTAATCGGCTGCTCCATTGCACCTAACAACGCGAGCTTCCGTAACGATAATATGATGTCCCCACCCGTCTTCTTCTCTTTCATATCATTTTTGAGATATGTCTCATAAATTGAAAGAGATCATATAAAAAGCTTGGTGGTTTCCCAGTAATGTGAAACTACCGTTAGTGCCCAAAATAACGGATAAGAAGCACTCAATCAGATTCGTATAC
>Ga0163203_1000046_pt1 | contig 30106 bp, 31 predicted proteins | sample PL_2010_330m_FD_113534 | JGI IMG/M metagenome (GOLD analysis project Ga0163203, IMG submission 113534) | Freshwater microbial communities from Powell Lake, British Columbia, Canada to study Microbial Dark Matter (Phase II) - PL_2010_330m | ecosystem: Environmental > Aquatic > Freshwater > Lake ... | reverse complement strand
GGGTAGATAAATGGGAGCCGGGCTTGCCAGCTCCGCAAAGATCTTTAGGGCGGGACGCGCAGATTCTTTTCTGGTCAATTATAGACATAGTAAAAAGAGTTTGGAAACATTTTCACAGACCTCCCACTTTTTGGAACTATTGAAAGTGAGTAGAAATTTGAGCCGAGCACAGTCTCGGCTTTTTCTTTTTTAATTAATAAGAAAACGCTTGCCAAAAAGCTCTTGAAAGCATTAGGAGGAGCTTGAGCGTTCGTGAGTAATTATTTAGTATATATCGACCAGCGCGTTAAAAAAACAATTAAATGCAGTAAAAGCTGCGCTTTTTTATTTGAAAATAAACGAAAATTAAGTAAAATAAAACTACCATATTCTTACCGTTACTCGGTAACGGTAAGAAGTGAACTAAATCTGAAAAATATGAGAAAAATAGAATTTATTCCAGGAGAATATTATCATATTTACGATCACGGCGTTGAAGAACGCAAGGTTTTTGTTGATGAATATGATTTTAAAAGGGCATTAGTGTGTTTAGGTGTGTTTAATGACACAAAACCTTCTCCTGAAAAACTTTTCCGCTTTGTGAAGAATCCTCTTCAATTAACCAAAAGATATAATCCTGACAATAGAGATAGACTAGTTGATATTATTGCTTTTACTCTTTTACCAACACATTATCATTTTTTTCTTCAAGAGAGGCAAGAAAAGGGCATATCCCGATTTATGCACTGTTTTAATAAGGGATATGCCCGTTATTTTAATCTCAAATATGAACGGAGAGGTACGCTTTGGGAAAGTGCTTTTGGTGCTAAACTAATTGACAATGAAGCATATTTTACTCATATAATGACTTATATTCATTTAAATATTTTGGACTTACATCATCCACAATGGAGAGAAGGAAATATTAAAAACTGGGAAAAAGTTGCTGGGGAAATGAAAAATTACCCTTGGTCAAGTTATAGCTATTACAGAACAGGAAAAAGCGATCCCCCTTTTCTAAACTTAATCATCACAAAGCCTGATTGGCTGTCTGAATATTATCCAAAACTAGATGATTTTGAGAAGGATCTTCGACTTTGGTCATTGAGAAACACGGGCAGAGATATTTCGGATTTATTGTAGCAGTACATCTTACCGTTACTCGGTAACGGTAAGAGTCCAAAATTTTTATTTATTTGAAAAATAAGGAAAAATTAGTTAAAATAAAAACATTATGAATCAATACGAGCCAGATAAAATTGAAAAAAAATGGCAAAAGATTTGGGAGAAGAAAAGAGTTTTTCAAGCCAAAAAAAACCAGCCCAAGGCTGGTCAGCCGAGGGCTGAGAAATTTTATGGATTAGTTGAATTTCCTTATCCTTCGGGCGATGGACTTCATGTCGGACATTTGCGTTCTTATACCGCGCTGGACATTATTTGCCGCAAGAAAAGAATGCAAGGTTATAATGTTCTTTATCCGATTGGCTTTGACTCTTTTGGTTTACCTACCGAAAATTACGCTATTAAAAAGAAAGTTAGCCCAAAAATTATTACAAAAAAGAATATTGCTAATTTTACGCGCCAGCTAAAAAGCATGGGACTTTCTTTTGATTGGGATAGATCTTTTTCAACTTCTGACCCGGAATATTATAAATGGACGCAATGGATTTTTCTTAAGCTTTTTGAAAATAATTTGGCGTATAAAGCAAAAAAAGAGATTAACTGGTGTACTAAATGCAAAATTGGTCTTGCCAATGAAGAAGTCATCGGTGGTGTTTGCGAAAGATGCGGGGGCGAAGTTATAAAGAAAGAAAAAGAGCAATGGATTTTGAAAATTACAAAATATGCTGATCGCCTTATTGACGATCTAAAACAGGTTGATTATTTGGACAGAATTAAGGAGCAGCAAATTAATTGGATTGGGCGAAGTTATGGCGCGGTTATTAAATTCCAAATTTCTCCGCCAAAGGTGGATCAGTCCTTGACTGAAAATTCCAATAGTCAAGAATTTTTGGAAGTATTCACAACAAGACCAGACACGATTTTTGGATCCACTTTTTTGGTGATTGCGCCAGAACATGAATTCGTCGCTTCGCTCCTCAAAGTCAAAAGTCAAAAGGCAAAAGTCAAAAATATTGAAAAGATTAAGGATTATATTAAAAAAGCAGGCAGAAATTCCAATAAGGCTGGCTTTGATCTAGATAAAACAGGAATTGAGATTAAGGGAATTAAAGCGATTAATCCTGCAACAAAAAAAGAAATTCCTATTCTTGTTGCTGACTATGTCTCAATGGATTATGGCACAGGCGCAATTATGGCAGTTCCTGGGCATGACCAAAGAGATTTTGAATTTGCCAAAAAATATCATTTGCCGATTATTAAAGTTGTCAAACCGCCTGAAATTTTGCCTCATTCTATTAATAGTTCGGCGGGTATTTATGGCAAAATAGAGGAAGATGTTGAATTTGAATTTTACGAGGGAGAGGGCGTCAATATAAATTCTGGTTTTTTAAATGGACTTGAAACAAAAGAAGCCATTGAAAAAACGATTAAATGGCTTAAAGAAAATAACTTAGGAAGGAAAGAAGTTAATTATCATTTGCGCGACTGGATATTTTCTCGCCAAAGATATTGGGGCGAACCGATACCACTAATTTTTTGCGAAAGATGTGGCTGGCAGCCGGTTCCAGAAAAAGATTTGCCAGTGAAGTTGCCGGAAATCAAAGATTTTATACCAACCAATGAAGGCGATTCTCCTCTAGCAAACATTGAAAGCTTTATTAAAACGAAATGTCCAAAATGCGGTGGCGAAGCTAAAAGAGAAACAGATGTTATGCCTAATTGGGCGGGATCAAATTGGTACTATCTGCGCTATTGCGATCCTCAAAACAACAAAGAATTAGCTGATTCTGCGAAATTAAAATACTGGATGTGCGCCTCGTCTCGCCGAAGCCAGAATGGCAAAGGCGGAGTTGATTGGTACAACGGAGGCATGGAGCACACGACCCTTCACTTGCTCTACTCAAGATTTATTTACAAATTCCTTTATGATATTGGCGCTGTGCCCAAAGAGTGTGGTCCTGAGCCATATAAAAAAAGAACCGCTCATGGCATGATCTTGGGCGAAAGTGGTATAAAAATGTCAAAGTCAAAAGGCAATGTAATTAATCCCGATGATTATGTTAAAGAATATGGCGCCGATACGGTTAGGATGTACGAAATGTTTATCGGACCGTTTGATCAGGCAATTCCTTGGGAAGGGAAAAGCGTTGTTGGCATATACAGATTTTTAAATAGAGTTTGGGACTTACAAGAAAAAATCAAGAAAGAAGTTGAAGACGAAAAAAGAGTTTTAAAAGAATTGCATAAAACAATCAAAAAAGTTAGCGAAGATATTGAGGAAATGAAATTTAATACCGCAGTTTCGCAACTAATGATCTGTCTTAATGTTTTTGAAAAGGAAAAAAATATTTCTCAAGATGTTTATGAAAAATTTTTAATTATTCTTTCTCCTTTTGCGCCTCATATCACGGAAGAATTGTACCAATTCTTCCGAATGCAAAATGGTAATAAAAAATTAAAAATCTTCAAATCAATTTTTGAGGAAAAATGGCCTGAATATGACGAAAAATTAATAAAAGAAGATATATTTAATTTAGTTATTCAAGTTAACGGGAAAGTGAGAGAAATGATCGAGGTACCAATCGGAATTTTAGAAAAAGAAGCGAAAGAAAAAGCGCTCTCTTCTTCAAGGATTATTGGATGGACAAAAGATAAAGAAATTAAAAAAGTGATTTTTGTTAAAGATAAATTAATTAATTTTGTGGTAAAGTAAAATTGACAATCTTTCTCCTATCCTTATAATTATATATAAGGATTGTTAATAGCAAAATTTTTATGGTTATAATTCCTCTTGAAAAAAAATTAAAGAAAAAACTTCATCGCCAGATAGCTTTAGCGCAAGATATTTTAATAGATCAAGTTTATAGATTTTTCCCAAAAGCTATTCTTCACGGCGGTACAGCTATTTGGCGATGTTTTGGAAGCAATCGCTTTTCAGAAGATTTAGATTTTTACCTTTCCTCTTTTTCTAAGAGTAAGATAGATCAATTTATAAAAAGCTTAGAAAGCCTTGGCTTCTCAAAGCTTAAATTTAAACGGACCAAAAATGCAATTTTTTCAAAATTTGAATATGGCGAGGTCATAATTAGATTTGAGGCGCTCATTAAGGAAATTAAAGATTATACAACGATGTCTTTTGAGATGATAGACGGTAATTTTATTATCGTGAACACGTTGTCTACAAAAACCCTTCTCGAAGAAAAAATAAATTCTTATCTTTCAAGAAAAAAAATAAGGGATCTTTATGATATTTTCTTTTTGCTAGAATTTATAGAAAAAAATTCTCAAACAAGAAATACATTAAATGATTTTCTTAAGAAATATTCTTTGCCGAAGGACGAGAAAGACATTAAAACATTAATTATTTCAGGAGCAATTCCAAAGACGGAGGACATGCTTCAAAGAATTAAAAAATGGGCAAGATAAAACATATACCCAAAATTAAAGAATTTCTAAAGAAAACACCCGTGTTTTTTACCAGAGATATAGAGCTTATTGTAAAAGATAAGGCTTATTCCTATTTGTTTTTACATAACCTTTCTAAAAAAAAGGAAATTTTTCGCCTTAAAAAAGGGTGTTATTCCTCTATTTCTGATCCTGTCTTTACTGTTTTTTGTTTTAAGCCTGCCTACCTTGGTCTGCAGGAGGCCCTAAGCTTGCATAACCTTTGGGAACAGGAAACAAATCCTGTTATTATAACGAATAGAAAAGTAAGAGAAGGAGTAAGGCAAGTATTGGATAATAACATAGTTATTCATCGGATTCCCTCTAAATATTTTTTTGGCTTTGAGCTTTTAAAATATGGCAATTACTTTCTTCCCGTTTCTGATATAGAGAAGACCTTAATTGATTTAATCTATTTCAGAGAATCAATTTCTAAAGAAGCCCTGAAAGAGATAAAAAAGAAGATAGACCGGGTAAAGCTTAATTCCTATCTTAATTCCTATCCAAAAGACACCAAAAAAACTGTTAAGGAAATGATAAGAAATAAAAAGAATAATCTTTGCGCCCACTAAATTAATTAATTTTGTGGTAGAGTAAAAAATAAAAAAAGGAGCGATTCTCGCTCCTTTTGTCTTGCATTGAAAACACTATCTTTCAGAAAGGTACAGTTGAGAGTGACTAGCCCTTTCTATCTGTTGTGCAATAAGGGATAATTTGCAAGCCTCATTTGCTCTAAGTTGAATTTGTTTCTTGATTTTTGGTGTAAGTCTCTTGTCCTTAATCTCTTTATCGTTAAGATAACTCAAAAACATAAAAGGCATTACGGCATCTCTAAAATAAGAAACTGTCCATTTTCCCTCTATCGAGGGACCCTCTTCAAATCCAATCCTAAAAACTCCTTCAACATAATCATAATCTCCTGCAGATGAGCACCATCCGATATGAGTTGTTGGCGACGATACCTTTACGTCGCTAAGACCATCCATCCAATCCTGCTCATTCATAACTCAACCTCCTTTTGTTTTGCTGTTATTCTATTCTTTTGCTTTATAAATGTCAAATATAATTAAAAAACAATCTTTATCAAAGATAGATTAATTAATTTTGTAGTCAAGTAGGAATATTGATGAAGACGAAGAAAAAGAATGCTGTGATAAATTACCGCATTTTTTTGTGAGGTAAAAGACTTGTTCAGGTTTACATGCTATCAGGTAGAGCAGATTTTTTGTTTCATGTTCTATGATGTGTTTCATAATTCATTTTTCTTGCATTTTTGGATGTTATGTGATAGAGTAAAAACAGTACAAAGAAAAAAAAGGAGGGAGTGATGACAACAGGCGTGATTAAAGTCATTGAGGTCGAGAAAGACAATCTGAAGCCAAACAGTGTATTCTTTGAGCTCAAAAATCTTCCAATAAGAGCGTGCAATGGATCAGAGCTTTTAGTTTCAAGATCGGACTGGAATAGCTGGGAGAGAAATGTATGTAATCAAATATTGAAACACTGGAAGGATTTAGGTTGTATTGTTCTCTACGAAAAAGAAAACATGATTACTACAATTGTTGAAGCCTATGACAACATGACGGCTGAGCAGGCAAATGAAATTCTGGAATCGCTAATTCAAAAGGAAGTATTTCGAGAAGAAAGAGAATGGCTAGTTCCCCTTAAACCTTTGTTGCGTTGCGCAACAGATCGCGCAGTAGAGAAGAATTTTTCATGGTGCCTTGTCGATACTTATCGTAATATAAGTATTTCTCTAGCATAAAAGAGAATGCGAGGGGTATAAGCTATGTTAACCCAGCTTATACCCTTTTTTTAATATTAAGAAATTAATTAAGGAGAGGCTTTTTTCTTGAAATTTTATTCAATAATTTGACTTTTAGGTAAATAAAGCATAATCTCAAAATATAAATTACATTAAGGAGGTGTTCTTTAAAATGAATCGTAAGTCAGTTAAGGCTCGGTTTGTGCCGTACGATGTTATTGCTGGAATTTTGGCTCTTGTGAAGGGTAAGTATCTCGCTAGTAGTCGTCGCAAGATCCATCAAGCAATTTGTGAATTACGAAAATCCCATCAGCTTCTAAAATGTTTTCCCTTTGATCAGGATAGTTTTTCGTGTGTTTTGGGTGAATCACTGGATCTCCTGGAGTTGTCTCGGTTGATGACGGGAGAATCGCCTGATTTTAGGAGACTTGTCTTGGATCCAAAACACCAAAAGAGAATTTATCAAAAACTTCCCCAACATTTTAACGATGCTCAAATCAAGGAACTCCAACAGATTGCTCAAGAATTTGAAGAAAGATGTAAATCTTCTTTTGAACGATAGAGAAACAATTGTACATTAAATTGTGCGCGAGCAAGTTTTTCTATAGAAAATTATCTGTCTAATCTAGACCGTTAAGCCCTCAACTCTATGTGGTTTAGGGCCTTTTTTGTTGCATTTTTTTATTCTTTATGGCAGGATAAAGGAGAAACAGTATGCAAAATAAAACTCGCATTACAATTACGCTTGACCAAGATCTTCTAAACAAGATTGATGGTTTGGTTGATAAAGAAAAAATTCGCAATCGTTCTCATGCGATTGAATCTTTAATTAAAAAAACTCTTAGACCGAGAATATCTCAGGCGGTTATTTTGGCGGCAGGAAAGGGCGTTAGATGGCGACCCTTGACTTATGAAATCCCCAAAGCGTTAATTCCTATGAAAGGAAAACCTATATTGGAACATACGATAAACTATTTGAGAGATTACAATATCCGAAACATTTTTGTAGTGGTGGGCAGTTTAGGAGAAAAGATAAAAACTTACTTCGGCAACGGTGAAAGATTTGGAGTTAATATAACTTACATAGAAGATAAAAAAGAAAAAGGCACCGCGCCAGCGCTAAAAGCGGTTAAGAATTTTATTAAAAATGAACCTTTTTTGTTTTGGTATATTGACGAAATTGCCGATATCAATATTGATGATTTAATTAATTTTCATACGACTCATAAAGCGCTGGGAACAGTAGCATTATCATCAGTATCTGACCCAATCGGGTTAGGAGCGGTTAAGCTTCAAGGGCCGAGAATAACAGAATTTTTAGAAAAACCATCTCGGAAAAAGATAGAATCTTATGTAATTAATGCCGGTATTTTTATTTTTCAACCAGAAGTGTTTAGCTACATAGACAACAAAACCTTAAGCCTTGAAAAAGAAGTTTTTCCGAAAATAGCAGAAGAGAAAAAACTGTACGGTTATTTATTTAGCGGAAAATGGTTTGATATTGGAACTCCTAAAATTTACGCTCAAGCTCTTAAAGAGTGGAAATAATACAAACTTATACTGTGGATAACTTGGCCTTGAAAGAGGCCTTTTTATTATATATGATATTATCATATAAAGTATGAGTAAATCATATAGTTCTTTAAAGGAGGAAAACATGTTGTGGCTACAAGCTATCCATTTTCAAGATCCCCTTGCAGTAATGCAAAAAGCTCGGAAAGAAGAGAATATATGTAAGCTGAACAAGGACAATACTCCTGTTCCTGAAAAAGCGCGAAATGTTTTTTCGGTACCTGAGAAAATTACTGTTCTTACCAATGGAGACAGTTTGCATATATGACTTAAAGAAGGATGCCAAGGATTTCTTGAGGAATTTTGCGAGTGCATGTTTCCTGAAAAAGTAGTAAGTGGTGGATCATAGTGTTCCACCACTTTTTTTGCTATTTTAGGTATGAACAATATAATGAAAATAATTTAAGGTTTAAATTTTTATGAGTGAAACGAAAAAAATTGTCGTTATGGGCGGAGGAACAGGCACTTTTACGGTGCTTCAGGGGCTTAAAAAATATCCTTTTGAACTTTTTGCTATTGTTGCCATGACAGACGATGGGGGTTCAAGCGGAATATTACGCGATGAATTAGGCGTTCTTCCTCCGGGAGACTTAAGGCAATGTTTGGTTGCTCTTTCAGAGTCGCCAGAAATTTTAAGAGATATTTTCAATTATCGCTTTTCCAAAGGAAGCATGAAAGGACATAATCTTGGCAATCTTTTAATTTCGGCTCTTGAGACAATGAAAGGAGGGCTTGATAAAGCACTTCCCTACCTTAATCAGATTTTAGCCCTTAGAGGAGAGGCCATTCCCATTACATTTGATAAAGTAAAATTAGTGGCGAAACTTGAAAATGGCCAAGTTCTTTCTGGCGAGCATCTTATTAACACAAGCAAGTTCTTGAATAAAAATCATCTTATTAAAAGACTCTTTACGCAACCGAAAGCAATGGCCAACCCAAAAGCCATTAAGGCCATTGAAGAAGCTAATGCGATTGTGATTGGTCCAGGCAATCTTTATTGCAGTCTTCTTCCACTCTTTCTGATTGAGGGGATTACAAAGGTTCTTCGTGACACAAAAGCAAAAATTATCTATAATGTTAATTTAATGACTAAACTTGGTCATACTGATGGCTTTAGTGTTTTTGACTTTGTTAAAAAGGTAGAAGAATACATAGGAAACGAAGTGATTGACTATGTTTTATTTAATAACAAAAAACCTTCTGTTGCGGTGTTAAAAAAATATGCTTTTCAAGGCGAGATTGTTAAAGTTCCTCAAGGCAAGCAAGACAGAAAAAGTAAAAAGATTTTTATTGGCAAGAACTTAATAAGCAAAGAAATTTACGAGCAAAAAGCAAGTGATTTGCTTAAACGGAATTTAATTCGGCATGATTCGGATAAATTAGCAAAAATAATTTCAGAAATCATTAAATAAATTATGAAGATTAAAAAAAATCTACTTATTTTAGTTGATAAAGAAGATAATATTTTAGGATGTGAAGAAAAAGCGAAATGTCATTTAGGAAAAGGGTTGACTCATCGCGCTTTTTCTATATTTGTTTTTAACGATAAAAAAGAGGTTTTAATTCAAAAAAGAGCCAAAGGAAAAATGCTTTGGCCTGGTTTTTGGGCAAATGCTTGTTGCAGCCATCCAAGAAAAGGAGAAAATTATAAAAAAGCCGCCAAAAGACGACTTAAAGAAGAAATGGGAATTAATACAAATTTAAAATCAGTTTTTAAATTTTACTATCAGGCAAAATATGAAAATATTGGCTCAGAAAATGAACTTTGTGCTGTGCTTGTGGGAAGACATGGTGGTGACAAAATTAATCCTCACCCGGAGGAAGTTGAGGAATGGAAATGGATAGGCGTTAAAGAATTAAAGGAAGATATAAAAAATAACCCCGACATCTACGTGCCATGGTTTAAAATTGAGATGGAGAAAATCGGAGAAATCATTGACAAACTAAGAGAAATGTGAATTAGAAAAAAAACTGTAGAAAACCTAACTTAAATCAGATAGGCGAGCGATGCTCGCCTTTTTTTTAATCAAATATTTTAATAACTTCTTTAAAGTTTGGCGCTAAGGCGTAGGGAAAAATTCCTTCAGGAGAATTAATAATCCTGCCATTTTTAAAGGAAGCAATAATTTTTCCGGTAAGTTTTCCTCTTTTGATTTCATAACAATTTATAATTCTATCAAGAGGAGTATCGCTTTCTGTGTCTTCTCCGTCAACTATGGCAATTTGATTGAGTTTGAATTTTCTTAAATCAATTTCAATAATTTTTAAAATATCTATGCCGTTAGTTTTCTTATCAAAACAAATAGCCGATTTAAATGTTTGGCCAATATTCTCTCCATCGTAGCTCACTTTAATTTTGTATTGAGAAAGATTATTTTCAATGAATTTTGTTTTTACAGTATAACTTTGTTGATTATGAAAAATGTTTGGGAGATTTTTATACTGATTTAAAATCTTTAGATTAGCTTCCTTAATTGCTTCAATGCTTAAGCTTCTAAGATTTATTTCAGGAACCACAATACCCTTAGGAGTAACAATAATAAATTCTTCAAGACCCTCTCTAATGGCGCAATTCTCGGGAAAAACAATTTCATCTAAGCTAGCTCCCATGCCACTTCCTAATGTATCGTATTCGGGATAACTGGGCGCTTTTTTGTCGCGATGGACAGCAAGAAAAACCTTGACATTTTCTAATTTTAAAATAATTGCTAAGCTTCCCGATGGCCAACGCCAAAAAGAATTTTCTTTTTCAAGAAAACGACGCTCTTTAAGTGTTGTTGCGACAATAGTATTTTCGGGAATTTTAATATTTAAGGTTTTTTTCTTTTCGTCAATTTCGGCGTCAACTTTTACGATTAACATCTGTTTCCTTTTGACAATTGCCTTAATTATTTCTTCTATACTAAAAGAAGGAAGTTCTTTCTGCTTTTTTTGCTTGCTAAAAAATTTTTTGAAATTGATTCTATTTTTCATCAAGATTTGCTTATTCTTCATATCTTTATTATAACAATTCAAGCTTTGCTTATTTTTCACATCTTTTTATTATAACAATTTTTTATTATAAAAAAATACCCCGCGCAAACTTATGCGCGGGGTTGGTCTATCTAGCCAAAAGAATGAGAGGGATCAATTGCTCGGCTTGCTATGGCGGGACTGATCCACTTAGTAGAAAGAACATTATTTCCCGAGACAAATATAGCTACAACTTCATCTTTTTCGCCTACTTCTGGAATGGCGATTTTTTTTGTTAATCTTACCGCTCTATTTACCAATGTATCGCTATGACCGATAAATTCACCGTCAAAAAGCCGAAGTTCTGAAAGGGGAACAGGAATTTCAATCTCGCAGTAAAGTGTAATGGCAACAGACGCAGTATAGGGATCAATAGTTGCATTTATATTGCCAATTGAGAGCATTTCTTTTTCTCTCTCCATTATTCTCAAGTTACCGGCATGACCTGGGAATGGCGGAATATCTTGAATGCGAGTCCTAATGATACTTTTGGGCGTTATTCGATAACTCTTCAGTATTTTAAGAAGTGTCTCTTCCGAAGCGCCAAAACTATAAGCAACATTTTTGTTATCAAGAATAATTAGCTCCTCTTGGAGCTCGCGAAAAGCAACTCTTCTTGGAATTAAAAGTTCTCGGAAAGATGAAGGGCATCCGCCGGGTATTAGCCATCCGACTGGCCAAATATCTCTCAAGAAACTTGCGATATAACGCTTGCCATCAATCAAGAGAATTGGACAAACATCGCAAGTTATGACTTCAAGCGGATGATCGGGGGTTGCAACAATTACATGATTTTCCTGCGCCTCTTTCCATATTTCTAGTTGTTTCTCAAACCATACTGAATCGCTATTTTGGCCATGCTCTCTTCTTTCTTTTGAGCTTGTAAGAACTTCAGGATCTTGATCAATGCGAATTACTATTTCATTGGATTGCAGTTCATCGGACCGTAGATAAGCATTGGTTGTTCTCAATGTCAAAACATCGGTTTCTTGATTAATCACTTCGCCCAATCTTTTGAACTCCATTTTTGCCTCCTTTTGGCGTTTGAATTTGAATGTTTAGAACTGACAACATTCTATTATGTTTTTGTTTAATTGTCAATAGCTTACAAAAATTACGGACATCTGATGTCCGTAAGCTTTGCCAAAAGGTGTTTTTATATTAAATATGCTACAATGGATTTATGAAAATTAGAAGAACCTCCCAGTGAACCGGGAGAACCTTGATGAAAAAATGAAAAATATGAAAATGACGAAAATTAAAATTGATTTAGATAATTTAGACAAAAAAATTATTGAAAAAACTGCCTTAATCATTAAAAAAGGCGGAGTTGTTATCGTGCCAACCGATACTGTTTATGGATTGATTGCTGATGCAAGAAATGAAGAGGCGATCCGTAAAATCTTTAAAATCAAGAACAGAGCTTTTACAAAACCAATGGGAATTTTTGCTGGGGATATCCAAATGGCAAAAAAATATGTTAAAATAAAAAAAGAGCAAGAGGTTTTTTTAAGATCTGCCGACACTTTTGTATTACCAATTAAGAAAAAATTGCCTTTTCAGAAAAATGCTTTAGCCGTTCGCATTCCCAGATCAGATTTAATATTGGCAATTATTCGCGCATTAGATTTTTCCTTAGCCCAGACATCCGCCAATCTTTCTGGCAAACCTTCAACGAATGATATTGAAGAAATTATAAAGATATTCAAAAACCAAGAAATTCAACCTGATTTAATTTTAGATGCGGGAAAATTGCCAAAAAGAAAACCGTCAAAGATAATAGATTTAACAAGAAAAAAGCCAAAGATTTTAAGAAAATAATACAGAAAAGCGCTACCGAGTTTTAAATTTAACCCATGCTTTTATTTCATAAACCAAAACATATTTTTCATTTTTTTATTCATCGCAAGGTTGATGAAATTTATTATAGCGTGGGATTGAGGCGTTTTGCGGCGCAATTAATCGGTCTTTATGAACCGATTTTTCTTTATTTATTTTTTGATAAAGATTTATCAAAAACCCTTTTTTTCTTTGCGGCGATTATGGGGCTCTATATCCTATTTGTTCCTCTTGGCGGCAGAATGATGGCGCGTTTTGGCATAAAACACAATATGATTTTTTCTATTCCCACTTTAGTTGGCTATTATTTATGCCTTTTTCTTTTAGATAAAATATTTTGGCTTATATTTCTTGCTCCAATATTTGCCGCTCTTACGAGAGCCTTCTTTTTGCCCGCCTTTCATGCTGATTTTGCCAATCTTTCTAAGGAAGGAAAAAGGGGCAAACAATTAGGAATTTTACAGACCATTACTATTTTGTCAGCGGTGACAGGGCCTCTCTTAGGCGCTTTTATTTTAGATAAATTTAGTTTTTCGGTCCTTTTTGTTGTTATAACAATCATTTTTTTCCTCTCTGCCATTCCCCTAATGCTTACATATGAAGCCAAATCAAGGTATCACGATTCTTATAAAGAGGCATGGAAAAGAGCTTTGTCTAAAAGATGGAGAAAAAAAGCCTTATCTCTAACATTTTATGGTTTTGATTCAGGGATTAACATTAATATTTGGCCGCTTTTTCTTTTCTCTTTAGGCATTCAATTTGGAAAAATGGGGCTGATAACTTCAGTGTCTTTAATTTTCTCTCTGGCCACTACCCTCTTTATTGCTCATTTAGCAGACAATAAAAAACGAATTAAATTATTTCGCATAGGATGTTTCATGGCAAGCGCGGGAAATATTGCCAAAGCGTTTGTTAGAACGGCCTTAAGCGCTTTTTCTGTACAGAGTTTTTTCTTGATTGGCGATACCCTTGACACTCTTCCTCTTACCGCTCATATTTATGATAAAACTCAAAAAGAGAAAATCAATATTGGTCGTTTTATAATGTTTAGAGAAATAACGCAAAATTTAGGCACATTTTTAATCTATCTTTTCTTTGGGATTTTCTTTCTCTTCAGCGATAAAATATTTATTGTTTTCCCTGTTGCGGCAATTTCGTTATTATTGGCAGGCATTCTTTCCCGTTCTTTCGAAAAGGGATTTATTGAAAATATAGAAACCTTTAAAAAAGAGCTTGGCGAGAAAATAATTTTAAATCCTGAAGGAGACGAAAAGGAATGAATAAAAGAATCTTTTTTAAATTGAATAATTTGGCGGGAAAATCAAAAATTCTTGATTTGACCTTAATTTTTTGGGCAAAATATTTTGCTTTTGTATTTTGGTTTTGGTTAATTATCGTTTTTCTTTCTCCTAATATGGGAAAAAGTTTTAATTTAAATCGTGAACAAATAATCTATATTCATTTAATTGGCATACTTGTCTGGCTCTTAGTGTTCCTGATAAAAATAATTCATTTTACTCCTCGTCCTTACCTCATAGAACAGACTAAGGTCTTAATTAAGAAAAAAGAATCAAGCTCAGCATTTCCTTCGGGCCACACAGCGTTATTTTTTGCTTTGGGAGGGACATTCATCCACTTTTCTGCGCCATTAGGCATTTTAGTTTTTATTTGTGCGTTTTTAGTAGGATTATCCAGATTAATCAGCGGTCTTCACTGGCCAATTGATATTTTAGGCGGCGCTATAATTGGAACATTCGTAGGTTTTTTCATGACTTATTTAATATAAGGGCTTTACATTTTTGAAATATTTGATAGCATTATTGTTGCTTTAACTTATTTTGTATTTTTGCGTTTATGCCTATTCCAAAACAACGCCATACAAGTTCGCGCCGCGATCGGCGAAGATCTCACCATTTTCTAAAAGAACTTAATTTAAAAGTTTGCCCACATTGCGGAAAACCTGTTTTACCCCATACGGTTTGTTCTAATTGTGGTTATTATAGAGGAAAGCAGGTTTTTGATGTTCTCGCTAAATTAGATAAAAAACAAAAAAAAGAGAAAGCCAAAGAATTAGCTAACCAAGCGAAAGAAACAAAGGAAAACAAACCGGTTTCTTTAGCGGAGCTTTCTAAAAAATAGATTAAATTTTTAGCCTTGCCAATTAATATGGGTTCTCGTCATTTATGCCGCAGTGTCGCCATGCAAACTCTTTATGAGTGGGATTTTAATGATGGAAAAAATAAGCAAGCAGACGAACTTTTAAAAAAGAATCTTGAAGAATTTGGACCAGGAATTAAAGATGGAGAATTTGCTGAAAAATTGCTTAAAGGCGTAATTGAGAATTTAAATAAAATTGATAATATTATTGAAAAAGCAGCGCCTCAATGGACGCTTGACCAAATTGCTCTCACTGATAAAAGTATTTTACGCATGGGAATTTATGAGCTTCTTTATAGTGATTACGATGAAGTGCCGCCAAAGGTTGCGATTAACGAAGCGATTGAATTAGCCAAAGCGTTTGGAGGGGCTTCTTCAGGTAAATTTGTGAATGGAGTTTTGGGAACAATCTATCGGGAAATAGGAGAACCGCGCAAAGAAGAAAAAAGCAAGGAACATGACAAGATAGAGAAAGACAAGAAAGAAGGAAACAAAATTTCTAAAAAGACAAGTAAAAATAAAAAAACAACAGAACAGATATGAAAAACGCATCTTTGTTAGCAAAAAGTATTGGAATAAAGTTTAAAAAAAAAGAGCTTTTAATCAGGGCCCTTACACATCGTTCTTATATAAATGAGAATCCTGAATGTAAACTCCACAACGAAAGATTGGAATTTCTTGGAGACGCAGTTCTTGAATTAGTTGTTACAGAGTATCTTTTTAAGAACTTTAAAAATCCCGAAGGAGATTTAACAAATTGGCGCGCCGCTTTGGTAAATTCAGAAATGCTGACATTAACGGCAAAAAAAATAAAATTGGGAGATTATCTTATGCTTTCAAAAGGAGAAACTCAAGACAAAGGGAAGGCAAGAGAATATATTTTAGCAAATGCTTTTGAGGCGTTATTAGGAGCGATTTATTTAGACAAAGGCATGGAAACAGCGAGAGTTTTTATTGAAAATCATATCTTAACAAAATTGCAAAAAGTTTTAGACGAGAAATTGTACAGAGATCCAAAAAGTTATTTTCAAGAGAGAGCGCAGGAAAAATTAGGCATTACTCCTAATTATAAAGTTTTAGACGAATGGGGACCAGACCACAAAAAGCAATTTCGCCTTGGGATTTATTTAGAAAAAGAACTAATTGCTGAGGCAGAAGGCGAGTCTAAACATTCTGCAGAAAAAAAAGCCGCCGCAAAGGCGCTTGAAATTAAAAAATGGTAAATTATTGAAGAAATAACTAATGTCTAATGCCTAATATCTGTAATGAATTTAGAAATTAGTAATTAGAAATTAGAAATTTTATATCGTTTATGTTAATTATACGTTTATCTAGAATAGGCAGGAAAAACGACCCTAGCTTTAGAATTGTTCTCCAAGAAAAACACCGCGTTCCGACGGGAAAGGCAATTGAATTCTTGGGGTTTTATAATTCGCGCTTAAAACAAAAATCTTTTAAAGAAGAAAGGATTAAATATTGGCTGGGACAAGGAGCTCAAGCTTCAGACACAGTTCATAATCTCTTAGTTAGCGCAAAGATTATTGATAAACCCAAAAGAAAAGCTACGACTATAAGTAAGAAAAAAGGAAAGAAAGAACAGCAATCCACAGAGCCAGAAATTAAACAAGAAGAAAAAACAGATAAAGAAGAAAAAACAGAAAGCGATAAAGAAGAGAAATCTGGCAAACCTGAAGAAAAGCAAATTATCAAAAAAGACAATATTTCTAAAGAAAAAGAGGCAAAGAAAGAAATAAAAGAGGAAAAGAGCGAAACAGAAAAATAATTGTTGACTTTTTGATATCATAGGAGTATAATCTATGTAGAAATGAGTAGCGGTATATTCCGAGCTTAGCTTGGAAACGGTAAAGGTCGAAGCTACCGAAATGTAAATTGAAAGATGTGATAGAAAAGATTTTAAAAGATCTCTGATCAATAGGAATCTTTTCATTAGATATGGCTACTAAGATTTTTTTAGATCAAGAGTTTATCGAAAATGTCGTCAAGGCCTTAGTTAATAATCCTGACGATGTTAAGACTACTCGAGAAGTTGACGAGATGGGCGTATTGGTCACCTTGAAGATTAATCCCGAAGATATGGGGATTATTATCGGTCGTGGCGGTCAAAATGCCAGAGCCATTCGCACCTTAGTTCGCGTTGTTGGAGCCAAAAATAATGCTCATGTCAATCTAAGGATTGAAGAGCCAGAAGGCAGAGAGAGACCCAGAAAAACTGATGCTGCGCCTTCAAGAGTAGCTGAAAAAGCTACTGAAGCTTCCAAGGATGTTGACAAGGCTGTTGAAGACTTAAATCTCTAAACAGAAATTAAATAGAAATTAAAACCAGTTCCATTCTTGGAACTGGTTTTGTTTAAGAAAATAATTTTAATCTTCTAACATATAAATATCACAACATAACTATAAATTAGAAATTTAATTTGATATAATGATTTAAGTAATATATTTTTTTAATTGTGTATGTAAAAATATGAAGAATGTTTTAAAAACAGCTTCTATCGTCGGCGTTTTCGCAACGGCCTTGCTTTTAATTGCATGGATTTTGGGATTAGCGACAACAAAAGAGCTTCAAGAAGTTTTATTAAAATTAATCGGCGTTATTGGAATATTGACTCTTGCAGGCGTCGTTACCATTTTCATCAGCGCAATAGGAGGGAAAAAGTAGCACAAAATAGTGTAGATGTCGGACATCTACACGGTTTTTGTTTGCACAACTTTTAATTAAACTTTCTCATGCGATTTGACATCGTTACAATTTTTCCTAATATACTAACTTCTTACTTAGAAGAAGGTATTTTGGCGCGAGCGGTTAAGAAAAAAATTGTCAAAATTAATTTTCATAATTTAAGAGATTACACAAATAATAAGCACAGAACTACTGATGATAAACCTTTTGGCGGAGGACCAGGGATGGTGATGATGGTGGAGCCAATTTATAAAGCCGTTGAGGCCATAAAAGCCAGAAGAGCCGTAAGCCATAAAGGCCGTAATGGCCAGAAAACCAAGATTATTTTACTTTCTCCTCGAGGTAAAAAGTTTGATCAAAAAATGGCAAAGAAATTTTCTAAACTTGATCAATTAATTTTAATTTGCGGAAGATATGAGGGAATTGATGAACGAGTTAAGAAAAATATAGCCGATGAAGTTGTCTCTATTGGCGATTATGTTTTATCAGGAGGCGAGCTTCCTGCCATGATAATTATTGAAGCTGTGGCTCGGCTCATGCCTGGAGTTTTGGGCAATAAAGAATCTTTAATGTTTGAGAGCCACAATTTACGGTCTATAAATAAAGATTCACAATTCTTAGATTTTCCTCAATATACAAGACCCCAAAATTTTAAAACTAAGGAGGGCAAAATTTGGAAAACTCCAAAAGTTTTGATTTCAGGCCATCATGCCGAAATTGAGAAATGGAGAGAAAAACAGTGCCATAAGCACAATAACACCTAACACCTAACACCTAACACCTAACACCTAAAACCTAAAACCTAAAACCTAAAACCAACATTGCCCTATTGGCGTTTTTTTGTTTGACACAGAGATATCCATGTGATAGAAATGAGTCAGGTTCTTTCAAAAGGAGGAAGAAATGTTAAAAATACTTAAGCCCGCGTTTATTGGAATTGAGGGTCCAATTGCCGCCGGCAAAAGCACGCTTGCCAAAAGGGTTGCCTCTACATTGGGATTTACTTTTATCAAAGAGTTGGACGACAAAACTAATCCATATCTTGGACGTTTTTATGACGAAGTGATTGGTCAAAAATCTATTAAGAATGCTGGAGAAACATTAGCGCGTAGAATCTTAAAGTATAAACCAGAACAGTTAAACACAGAACTTATTGTTAATCTCTTTACAACGGTTTATAAACAAATGCCCAAAGAGATTGCAATTAAAATGCAATGGTTCTTGCTTATTCATAGGTATTTGCAGCATTTTTCTGCCAATATTCGACTAATTGCCGAAGGACAAGGTTCTATTATTGATAGAACTATTAACGGAGATACTGTATTTGTGAAAATGCTTGTTGAGGCCAATGAAATATCGCAAGAAGATGCTGATCTTACATATTTTAAGGCCTTTGAAGCTATGTTGCTTAATCTAACTCTACCCGACCTAATCATCTATCTGGATGTAACCGCTGAAGTAGCTTTAGAAAGATGCATTAAGCTCAGGGGCAGAAGTGTTGAGGGAAGCATGACAATTGAATATCTCAATGCCCTTAAAAAAGGATACGAAGCGCTACTGAAAACACTTCAGGGCAAAATTAGAATTTTGCGGTTAGATTGGAACAGTAATCGTGATATTGAAAATGGCGACATCAATGATGTTATCGAAAAAATAAAGGAGGAATTACCTGATAAAATCGTGGGGAGCTAAAACGCTCCCCCTTTTCTTTTAAATATTGCATTTGGCGGTTTTTTATATTAGAATAAAAGCACACCTTTAAAAAAGGTCGTATTGTTAGTTTTTAAAATATTTTTACGCACTTAAAAAAAATATCATATAGCGCGGGATGGAGTAATGGCAACTCGGGAGTCTCATAAGCTCCAGTTGTGGGTTCGAATCCCGCTCCCGCAAAATTTTTGTCGCTGAGTAACACGAAGCGAAACAAAAATTATTATCCTAAGCTACTGCGAAGGGCAAAGTTAAAGCTAAAACCTATTTCGTTCGTTAATCTTTTCTAATGCCGGTGTAGCTCATCGGTTAGAGCAACGCTCTCATAAGGCGAAGACAAGAGGTTCGACTCCTCTCATCGGCAATACAGCAATTCACAATTTGATATAACGAAGTCCGCCTGCGTTAAAACTTCGGCGGATATAAGAGCTTGTATAGCTAATATATTCTTCAACAAGTTCTAATGGAGCCGTAGCGTAGTGGTTATCGCGTCTCCCTGTCACGGAGAAGATCGCGGGTTCGAGTCCCGTCGGCTCCGATAAATGTCCAAATTTGAACTTTGCTAAATTTATGTCTAGCAAAAAACAATCTAAAAAAGAAATTGACACGCTCGCTACAAAAATTGCTATTTTTAAGGGTAGAAAAATTAGAAAAATAATCTATAAAAATGAATGGTGGTTTTCAGTTATTGATGTTGTTGAAGCATTAACAGAAACAAAAAGACCGAGAAAGTATTGGAACGATTTAAAGAAAAAGTTAATAAATGAGGGCTATAAGGAAGTGTCCGAAAAAATCGGACAGTTGAGATTATTAGCCCTAGATGGAAAAATAAGAAAAACGGATTGTGCTAATACCGAAACAATTTTTAGAATCGTTCAAACTATTCCTTCGCCCAAGGCAGAACCATTTAAAAGATGGTTAGCAAGAGTAGGATATGAAAGAATTCAAGAAATAGAAGATCCAGAGTTAGCGATGAAAAGAATGCGAGCAATCTATAAAGCAAAGGGCTATTCGGATGACTGGATTGAAAAAAGGATAAGAGGAATTGCCATTCGGGAAGAATTAACGAGCGAGTGGCAAAAACGCGCTATCAGGGAACAAAAAGAATACGCAATTTTAACATCGGAGATTTCAAAGGCCGCATTTGGTATGACTCCGTCTGAATATAAAAAATTTAAAGGACTTAAACGAAAAAATTTAAGAGATCATATGAGAGGTTTAGAATTGATTTTTTCTATGTTGGGAGAAGCCGCCACTACAGAAATAACGAGGAGTAGAAATGCTATGGGATTTAGGGAAAATAAACAAACAGCGCAAGAAGGCGGTAGTGTAGCCGGTAAAGCGAGAAAGGATTTGGAAAGAAAAAGCGGTAAGCCGGTTTCGTCAAGAGAAAATTACTTAGAAAAATCACAAGACAAAAAGCTATTAAAAGATTAAAGGTTAATTTAAGATAGAATCGGTTTGGAATTCAGACATTAACCTCACATAATTTCATGGCTGTTGTTAGTTATATTTTGGGATTAATTTTTATTACAGGGCTTTCTTTGGTTTCTATTGTATTCTTTATTTTTAATATTGATCCCGATACGATTAAGCGTTCAGAATTAATAATTTTTTATTTAAGTTTTTTTTTGACGTCGTCTGGCATTTTTGCGTTGGTAGGAACAATTTTAAGAAAAATACGAATGGATCGTTCCTTAAGCTGGAAAACAATTCGGCCAGCGCTCCGCCAAGGAATTATTCTTGCCCTCATCGTAACTGTTATTTTTATACTATTATCTAAAGATTTATTTGACTGGCGAATCGGTCTTTTACTGACTGCCAGCGGATTGCTTTTTGAGGGATTAAATTATATAAGGGATTAAATTATATAAGAGAAAAGCAAAATTATGCAAAAGGAATTGGAGAAAATTAAAAAAAATTTCAAAACAAAAGTTGAAAAAATAACGAATATCCAGGAATTCAAAACAATAGAAAAGGATTTCTTAGGAAAGAAAGGGGCGCTCAAGCAAATTTTAGATTTATTAAAAACTCTTGACAAAAGAGAGAAAAAAAGGATTGGCAAAATGACCAATCAGCTTAAGAAAGATATCAAAATTGATCTCAGAGAAGTAAGAAAAAAAATAACAGGCCATAACCTAATGGAAGAGGCCAATATTGACGTCACCCTGCCCGGGAAAAGATTGCCCCAAGGACACATTCATCCCTTGACGCAGGTTTTAACTAACGTTGAGAGGGTTTTTGAGTCTATGGGGTTTTCTGTTTTTTTGTCGCCGGAAGTTGAGAATGAGTTCTATAATTTTGACGCTTTAAATGTTCCCGCTGATCATCCCGCTAGAGATTTATGGGATACATTTTGGCTGAAGGACAATCAGAAAATTGAAATGGGAGATGAAAAAACAAAAAACAAAAAGAATAATAATCAAAATATAAAACCCGAAAAACTGCTTTTAAGAACCCATACAACCGCAATGCAATTAAGGTATATGAAAAATCATAATGCTCCTTTTAGGATTATTACGCCGGGAAAATGTTATCGATACGAAGCGAGCGATAGCACTCACGACATTCAATTTTACCAGGTTGACGGTCTTGTGGTAAACAAGGAAGTTTCTATTGCTAATTTCAAGGCTATTATTGAAGAACTATTTAAAAGAATTTTTTCCACTTCAATCAAAATTCGCATTAGGCCGGGCTATTTTCCTTTTGTTGAACCTGGTTTTGAAATTGACATTGCTTGTTATCAATGCCAAGGAGAAAATTGCCCTATTTGCAAAGGAACAGGATGGCTGGAAGTCATGGGGGCGGGCATGGTGCATCCGGAAGTTTTTAAAAATGCTGGATATAATCCTCTTTACTGGCAAGGATTTGCTTTTGGCATGGGCTTGGATAGATTGGCTATGATTAAATATGGCATTGCGGATGTGCGACTTTTTTATCAAAATGATCTGAGATTTTTAAAACAATTTTAATATGAAATTTTCTTTCAACTGGTTAAAAGAATATTTAGATTTTAATCTTTCTCCAGAGAAGCTGGCTGAAATTTTGACCGTACATTCTTTTGAGGCAGGAGTTGTCAAAAAGCTTAAAAATGATGCTGTTTTAGATATTGATATATTACCAAACCGTTTTTCTGACGCATCATCTCATTGGGGGATTGCCAGAGAAATCAAAGCACTTCTTTTGATGCTCTACGGGGAAAAGCATTCCCTCAAAAAACTAAAAACAGTTTCGGCTGAGAAAAACAAGCAATTCCTGATTGTTGAAGTAGAAGATCCAATTTTATGTCCGCGTTATTCAGTCGCTCTTATCAAAAATGTCAAAGTTGGACCATCGCCAAAATGGCTTAAAGAAAAATTAAGCGCTTGCGGGGTTGGCTCTATTAATAATATAGTAGATATAACAAATTTTATTATGCTTGAGTTGGGACAGCCAATTCATGCTTTTGATTTTGACAAGATCAATGGGAAAATTATTATCAGAAAAGCCCGCAAAGGCGAAGAGATGGAAACACTTGATGGCAAGAAACGTATTTTAGACGAGGAAACATTAGTGATAGCAGACGAGGATAGTGTTTTAGCTTTGGCAGGCATTAAGGGCGGGAGAAAAGCGGAAATAACTGATAAAACTAAAAATATTTTATTGGAAGCCGCTTATTTTGAGCGAAGGCAGATTTATTTAAGCGCCAAGAAACTTAAAATAGAAAGCGATGCGGCGCACCGTTTTAGCGCTGGTTTTGATAATCAGTTGTCTTTTCACGCTCTGTTGCGCGCTGTTTATCTTTTAATTCAGGAGACAGGAGGCAAATTTGAAGATTGGTCTGATATTAATTTTTGCGAAGAAAAGATAAAAAAAATAAAATTAGTCCTAAAAAAGGTTGAACAATTTATTGGAAAAAAGATTTCGGTTGACAAAATAAAGAAAATATTAATTGCTTTAGGGTGTCGGATAGAACAATTAACCCCGGGCGAGCTAAAGGTCACAATACCTGGTTTTAGAAAAGACTTGGAAATTAGCGAAGATTTAATTGAGGAAATAGTCAGGATTGAAGGATATGGCAATCTTGCTGGTCATCTTCCATCTCTGCCTCTTGCGCCAGTTAATCCCCAAGCCGAAGAAATATCTCAAGAAAAAATTAGAAACATTTTGAGGGGCGCTGGTTTTTCTGAAGTTTACAATTATTCGCTTATAAGCGAGGAGTTAGCAAAAGGTTTAGAAAAAAACAGTAAGAATTGGCTTTATTTAGAAAACCCAATTAGCGAACGCTTTGCAATCTTGCGCCCCAGCCTTTTAGGAGGATTACTGGAAAACATTAAGCAGAATCTTAAATACAGCAAGAATATTCGTCTTTTTGAAATTGGCAAAGTTTTTCATCTTGACCATCAAAGAATTGAGGAAAGGAAAGATATTACTTCAGATGATTCTACCTTAGAAAAAAATCGCTTATGCTTAGTTTTGTCGCTTGCTTGCGATAATTCTCTTTTTGAACTCAAGGGCATGGTTGAATTAATCCTTGAGGGCTTTGGTATAAATAATTTTTGGTTCAAAGAAGCTCATGAAGAAAATATCGCGTTTAATCAAGCAACATTAGCAGAGATTAAAATTGATGAAGAAGTTGTTGGTTATTTAGGAAAAGTCAATCTTTCATTGCTTGACTTGATTGGTCTTAAGCAGGATACCGTGGGGGCTTTTCTGGATATGGATAAGTTATCGCGTTTTTCTCAGGAAGAATATCAATATCAACCGCCGTCAAAATACCCGGCCGTTCTGAGGGATTTAGCTATTTTAGTTGATCGTAACACTAAATTTTCAGAAATTCTTAATATTATAGAATCTCTAAATATTAAATTTCTTCAGGATGTTGATCTTTTTGATGTTTACGAAAACGGAAATCTATCACAAGAAAGAAAGAGCTTGGCCTTTCACATTGTTTACCAAAGCAAGGAACGCACCCTTTCTGACAACGAAGTTAACGCAGAACACAGAAAAATAGAAAAAGCTCTTGAAAAAAAATTAGGAGCAACGGTTAGATAATTTATAGACAAAAGCTTCTTTTTTTACATTCTTTCTATTAATTAGAAATTAATTTTCTCCTATATGCTACAAAAAAAAGAAAAAGCTGTTTCTTATGACGCTAAAGATATATATGTTTTAGAAGGACTTGAGCCAGTGAGGCGCAGGCCTGGTATGTATATTGGCTCTACTGGTTTATCAGGGCTTCATCATTTGATTTGGGAAGTCGTTGATAATTCAATTGACGAGGCAATGGCAGATTATTGCGATGAGATTTGGCTTATTCTCCACAAAAATAACTATATTACAGTTATAGATAATGGAAGAGGCATTCCCGTTGACATCCATCCCCATACAAAAACTTCTGCCTTAGAGACCGTTTTAACAACGCTTCATGCGGGCGGAAAATTTGGCGGAGAATCTTATAAAGTAGCGGGAGGTCTTCATGGCGTCGGTGTTTCAGTTGTTTGCGGGCTTTCAAAATGGCTTAAAGCAACGGTTAAAAGAAATGGAAAAGTATATACTCAGGAATATATAAAAGGCAAGAAATCCTTTTCTGTTAAAATGATAGGATCGGTAGACAAAATTGCTCTCAGAGAAACGATTGAATACGAAACAAAGGACAAAAATAGCGATTTTGAAATTAATGAAGATTTATTAAAAAGAATACCGTATTTTGAACGAGGAACAACAATCACTTTTTCACCTGACGAGGAAATTTTCTCAGAAATTAATTTTAGCTGGACAAAAATTCTTGAACACTTAAGGCAGCAAGCATATTTAACTAGGGGCATTAAAATTAACATTGCTGATTGTCGCAGGAAAAATCAAGACGATCAAAAAGATGATGACGAAAGCAATGATTACTTAATTTATTCTTTTTATTTTGAGGGAGGCATCAAGTCCTATGTTGATTATTTAAATAGGCACGAGAAAGTGCTTCATGATAGAGTATTTTATTGTTCTAAGGAATACGAAGGGCTTCTCGTAGAAGCGGCTCTTCAATATACAGAAGATATCCAAAGCCATGAAATTAGTTTTGCTAACAATATTTACACCGAAGAAGGCGGTATGCACCAAACTGGTTTTCGCGCGGCTCTTACTAGGGTAATTAATGATTATGCGCGCAAAAATGACTATATTAAAAAAGACGAACCTAATTTAACGGGCGATGATATTCGCGAAGGATTGACTAGTATTGTTAGCGTTAAGCTTGGCGAGCCTCAATTTGAGGGGCAAACCAAAGCGAAGCTGGGAAATCCCGAAGCGCGCACAGCAGTTGAGAAAATAATTGGCGAAACATTTTTTGAATATTTAGAGGAATCTCCCCAAGACGCGAAAGCTATTATTGGAAGATCTCTTTTGGCGCAAAAGGCGCGCGAGGCCGCTCGAAAGGCAAAAGAGACAGTTATTAGAAAGGGAGTGCTTGAAGGCGCGTCTTTGCCCGGCAAATTAGCGGATTGCAGTTCGCGCGATCCAAAGCGGACAGAACTCTTCATCGTAGAGGGCGATAGTGCAGGCGGAAGTGCAAAACAGGGAAGAAATCGTGATTTTCAAGCTATTTTGCCTCTCAGGGGCAAGATTTTAAATGTTGAAAGAGCGCGCCTTCATAGAATCTTAGGATCTAAAGAAATTAAATCATTAATTATTGCGTTGGGTACAGCAATCGCGGAAGAATTCAATTTAGCAAAATTACGTTACGATAAAATAGTTATTATGACAGACGCCGATGTTGACGGAGCCCATATTTGCACTTTGCTCTTAACTCTTTTTTATCGTTATTTTAAGCCCTTAATTGAGGCAGGCCATCTTTACATTGCTCAGCCGCCTCTTTACAGAATTAAAGCAGGCAAAAAACAGGTCTATATTTATTCCGACGAACAAAAGGACAAATTGATTGACAAATATCAAAAAGAAGGCATTAATAAAATAGAAATTCAGCGCTATAAAGGTCTGGGAGAAATGAACCCGAGTCAGCTTTGGGAGACTACCATGGATCCAGATAGGCGCCAAATGAAACAAGTTTCCATTGAAGACGCCGAAGAAGCTGACAATGTTTTTGATGTTTTAATGGGAGAAGATGTTGCACCTCGGAAGAGATTCATTCAAACCCACGCAAGGGAAGTAAAGAATCTGGATGTTTGAGAAAATTTTTAATTCAAATCCATGCTTGCCATTATTCCCGCAGCAGGTAAAGGCGAACGCCTTAAACCATTAACCAATATTGCCCCTAAACCTCTTTTGCCGGTTTACAACAAGCCGATGATTTTTTATCCCTTACTCTCTCTTAAGGAAGCAGGAATTAAAGAAATCATTATAGTCGTTGACAAAAACAATAAAAGTTATTTTAAGGATTTTTTCAAAGATGGCAAGAAATTTGGTTTTAAAATTCGTTACGCTATTCAAAAAGAACAAAAAGGAATTGCTCATGCCATTGGTTCAGCGGAAAAGTTAGCAAAGAATAAAAAAATAATTGTTATTCACGCTGATAATATTTTTTCAGACAACCTTAAAAAAGCAGTTTCTAATTTTAAAAAACAATCTTTCAATATTAATAAACATAAAGTTGGCGGCGCCAAGATTATTCTTAAACAAGTTTCTGATCCGAAGAGATTTGGCGTTGTTGAATTTGACAATGATAAGATTATTGGCGTTGAAGAAAAGCCTGCAAAACCCAAGTCAAACTGGATAACAGCCGGCTTCTATATGTTTGACGAAAGAGTTTTTGATATAATAAGGAAGCTTAAGCCATCTGCCAGAGGAGAGTACGAAATCAGCGATTTGGTGGATTTTTATGTAAAAGAAGGCACTATTACATACGAGAAAATCAAGGGCGCTTGGTTTGATGTCGGCACAATTAGATCCCTGCACGAAGCAAGTGATTTTATTGCCCACAATCAGCGATTAAGAGAATGGAATTTTTAATTTTAAATTTGTATTAATTCGCGATTTATGAAGGGAATTATTCTTCTTGGCGGCAATGGCACAAGATTGCAGCCCCTGACCTATGTACTGCCTAAAAGTCTTTTGCCTGTTTATGATAAGCCCTTAGCGCTTTATCCTCTCTCTATTCTGCTTGATGCTGGGATTAAAGATATCGTAGTTGTGACGGCCGAAGAACAGCTTTATCGTTTTAAAAAATTTTTGGGCAATGGTAAGAAATTGGGAGTTAGAATAGAATATGTTACTCAAGAAAAACCTCTTGGCATTGCTCATGCCGTGGGCGTTGCTGAACCCTATTGCAAAGGAGATAAAATAGCGGTTGTTTTAGGTGATAATATATTTGAAGATAATCTCACGCCAGCCATTGAAATTTTCCAAAAGCAATCCTTTAAAAAATCTGGCAAAAAAGTAGGCGGAGCAAAATTAATCTTAAAAGAAGTTCAAGATCCAAGAAGATTTGGGGTAGCCGAAATTATAGATAATTTAATAATAGGTATTGAAGAAAAGCCGAAAGAACCAAAATCTAATTGGATAACTACTGGCCTTTATATGTTTGACGAGAGAGCATTTGATGTGATAAAAACGCTTAGGCCTTCTTGGCGGGGAGAATTAGAAATTACTGATCTGGCTAATTTTTATATAAAGGAAGGCGTTGCCACTTACGAAAAGATTAAGGGCGCCTGGTTTGATGTCGGCACGATAGAATCTCGCCACGAAGCATCTAAATTCATTGCCAAGAAAAGAAAATTAAATTAATTTTTTTTAAAATTTTTCTTCTAATTCTTAATAGTCCTTGAATTATCCACAGATAAGCTTGACAGATTCATTTTTATTGTTAAAATAGAGAAATATAAGGCCTGTGGGTTGTACAAGCTTTTTTTAGCGTTCACCAAAAGCTTATACATAGGCGCTTTTTGGATGTATTAGGTAGTAAAATCAGCTGTGGATAACTTAAGTTGCGACTAACCCCCTGAACGGTATAAAATAGATGTATTATAAATAATGTGTTTAATAAAAGAAGCTCAATATTGTTAGCGTGGCTTTGTGTATATTTTGCAAGTATATACAAACCTGCGCTAAAGCGCATGGAGTTACCCTTTGACTTATGTATAGCAAAGTAGTCCGTGATTAAGCCGTTTAATTAATTAAGGTCGGCCGGCTAGATGATCTGTCAAGCAAATTTTGATAAGGTCTTCTAATCGTTAAGGCTTTCAACGATCTGTTTGTTCTTCGGAACTGGCAGATACTCGCGATTAAATCAATCACGAGACCGTTGGGTGCGGGAAGTAAGTTCTTATATACCCGCACTCTCACCTCGTAGGAAACACCTTTATTTATTAAAGGAGTTTCTTCAAAGGGGAATAATGAGGGTTTGCATACCCTCGCTCAACGAGGTCGAGTAAATTCGTGATAAATTAAATTGGATAAGGAATTGATTTCTTAAGAAATCCTTTCCTTATCAAAAAAACATTCTAAAATGAGTAAAAAAATTATCTCTGCAATGTTGGCCCTAACCACAATCGTGTGGATGACAGGCATAACATTGATATTGCCTGCGCAAGCAGCAGTCACCGTTAACGAAGGCGATTTAATCAGAGGTCCTGATGGAATCAAAGTTTACATTGTCAACGACAAAGGGTTTAAGAGACACATCTTTAATCCTGCTGTCTTTGATATGTACGGGCACTTTTCTTGGAATAGCATCAAAGATGTTTCTCAGGATGTGTTAGATTCCTACACTGCTTCTGATATGTATCGCGCTGATGGCGACCCTAAAGTTTATTCCTTAGAGGAAGTAAACGAAGCTTCAGGCAATGCAATCAAACACTGGCTTGATATGACAGCCGCGGAATTTGTTGCCGATGGCTACAGCTGGGATCAGGTCTTTATAGTAAACTCTGTTGAAAAAGATTACTATTCAACAGGCGATCCTCTCGGACCGGGCGGAACGACACCTGTTCCTCCAGTTGCTGGCGCTTTAAGCGTTACAGCTGGTGATATGGTGAGCGCTATGGCTGTTCCTCTCTACGCAAGTGGTGTTAATGTCTTAGAATTTGATCTTACTGCCGATGGCGCGACCACTGTTAATGAGTTAACTCTTGCCAGGGGAGGCGTTGGTTCCTATTCTAACTTTGAGTATGTTTATGTCTATGATGGTTCTAACAGATTAACCAATGGCAAAAGCATAAGTTCGGACACCGATACTGTTACTTTCTCTAATCTTGGTGTTGACTTAGCAGCTGGTGAAACAAAAACTTTAACTATTAAGGTTGATATGGATACCAGTGGGTTAGGTGCAGGCAACATTAATTACTTTAAGCTCACATCGGTTGGAATTAGCGATGGTTCAGTTTCAGGTCTTCCTGTTACTGGTCCTACTGTTAATATCGCTTCATCTTCAGCCGCAAGCTTAACCGTTGCTACCGGTGGCACTCCAACCAATCCTACAATTGGCACAATCCAAGCTGTCTTAGCAAAGTTAAGAATTCACACCGTTGCTAATGAGAAAGTTAAATTCTATCAAGTCACTCTTACTAATTCAGGCAGCGTGGACTTGCCTAACATTGAAAACTGGAAGCTTTATAAAGACAATGATGTTTTAGCGACTGGTGAAGTTTCTGGCGATCACATCAATTTTGTCTTAGACACGCCTTATCTTATGGAAAAAGGCGCGTCTCGCTACTTTGATGTAAAAGGCGATGTTACCGCTTCTAATAAAACTTCTGAAACCGTTAAACTCTACCTTGAAGAAACTACCGATCTTCTCTGTGTAGGCCAAAGCTATGGTTATGGAGCTACTATCACCAATAGCTTTAGTTCTTCAAGTGGCCCAACTTCATTAACTCTTC
>Ga0163203_1000045_pt1 | contig 30424 bp, 16 predicted proteins | sample PL_2010_330m_FD_113534 | JGI IMG/M metagenome (GOLD analysis project Ga0163203, IMG submission 113534) | Freshwater microbial communities from Powell Lake, British Columbia, Canada to study Microbial Dark Matter (Phase II) - PL_2010_330m | ecosystem: Environmental > Aquatic > Freshwater > Lake ... | reverse complement strand
GGAAGTCCCGAGCAAAGTCGAGGGGCGACCGAAGGAAGTCCCGAGCAAAGTCGAGGGGCGACCGAAGGAAGTCCCGAGCAAAGTCGAGGGGCGACCGAAGGAAGTCCCGAGCTCCACAATAAAGGAAAAAGGCCGCGAGGGACAACCGAAGAGGCCCCTGAGAAGCCAAAGTCCGAATCGGCTGCATTTGACGGCAGCCGAAAAAAAACCCCGGCAATAAAGAAGCTTGATGGCGTCGGCAAGAAAGCGGAATCAACGCTGGCCGCGGCCGGATTTGACACGGTCGAGAAAATCGCCGTCTCAAGCGTTGGGGATCTTGCAAAATTGGACGGGATCGGCAAGAAGACCGCAGAGAAAATTATAAATTCCGCAAAATCGACCCTTCAACATACCCAGGATCGTCCTGAGCAAAGTCGAAGGACCAAAGCCGCCGAAGGCGGGGAAAGCGCTAAAGAATGAGTATACGCGTTCACAACCTGGCAAAAGAACTCGGCTTAACAAGCAAAGATCTTATCGGGAAACTTAAAGCGCTCGGCGTAAAAGTAAAAGGTCACATGAGCGCGCTTGATGAGGAAACCGTCGAGATCGTGCGCCACGAATTCGAGAGCAAAAAAAAACCGAAGGCGGAAAAAAAGCCGAAAGTAGAAAAAATAGTAAAAAAATCAAAAGAAGACCCCGTGAAAGAAGTCCCGAGGGAGGAAGCGCGCACGAAGCAAGATCCCGCGAAACCCCGAACGGTTTCGAGCGAAGTCGAGGAAAAGGCGCTTAAACCCCTGGAGGTCGAGCTTCCCTTAACGGTGAAACAGCTTGCCACTAAGCTGAACATGAAGCCAAACGAACTTATAAAAATCTTGATGAAAAAAGGCATTTTCGCAAACTTGAACCAGAGCCTCGCTGACGATGCCGTGATAGAAATCGCCAAAGGGTTCGGTTACGGAATAAAAAACGCCCCCACGATGGAGGAAGAACTTCTCAAGGAACATAAGGAAGTAGAGCATCGCTCCGAAAAAAAGGGCCAGGCCGCAAGAGCGCCGATTGTTACGCTGATGGGGCACGTTGACCACGGCAAAACATCTCTCCTTGATTATATACGAAAGACCAAAATCACGGCAAAGGAAAAAGGCGGGATAACCCAGCATATAGGCGCTTACGGAATAGATATCGGCCGGAGAGGGCGCGTTACGTTTCTGGATACGCCGGGCCACGCGGCATTTACCGCCATGAGGGCCAGGGGCGCGAATGCGACGGATATCGTTGTCCTTGTTGTCGCCGCGAACGACGGGGTAATGCCCCAGACCGTAGAGGCCATTGACCACGCGAAGGTGGCGAACGTTCCGATTGTTGTCGCGATAAATAAATGTGATCTGCCCAATATAAGCATGGATAAGGTAAAAAAGCAGCTTTCAACGCACGGGCTGACACCCGAGGACTGGAGCGGAAAAACTATTACCGTGCCCGTTTCGGCAAAGACGGGAGAAGGCATAGACCGTTTGCTCGAGATGCTTCTTCTCGAGGCGGAGCTTTTGGAACTCAGGGCCAACCCGAACCTTCATGCCCGGGGGGTTGTGGTTGAAGGAAAGCTTTCGCCGGGCAAGGGCCCGGTCGCGACTGTGCTCGTGAAAAACGGAACCCTTAAAGCGGGTGACGTTATTCTTACGGGCCTTCATTACGGACGCGTTAAAGCGATGATTGACGATCGGGGCAAAAGAGTGGACACTGCCCCGCCGTCCATGCCGGTTGAAATCCTCGGCCTTTCGGGCGTACCGGAATCGGGGGATGAATTTTTTGTCGTTAAGGATGAAAAAAAAGCGCGTACGCTCTCACTGTTAAAACGGGAAGAAAAAAGGACGGGGAAACTGAGCGGCATGCAGCGGATGAGCCTGGAAGATCTCTACGCACGCATAAAGGACGGCAGCGTAAAGGAACTGAAAGTAATAATAAAGGCGGATGTGCAGGGGTCCGTGGAGGCGCTCAAAAAGTCGCTCGACGAACTGTCAAACAAAGAGGTAAAGTTTAATGCGATCCACGCCGGTGTCGGCAATATCAACGAATCCGACATGATGCTGGCCCTTGTTTCAAGCGCCATCGTGATAGGATTTCACGTAAAGGTGGATCCGGGGGCCGAGGAGATATCCAAGAAGGAAATGATCGAGATAAAGCTTTATGATATTATTTATGAGGCGGTAGCGGACATCAGGGCCGCCCTGGAAGGCTTGCTTGAACCTATTATCAAAGAATCATTCCAGGGAAGGGCGCAGGTGAGGCAGATATTTCACGTTACCAAAGTTGGCATGATAGCGGGGTGTTCCGTTCTAAAGGGCACGATTCTGCGCTCCTCCGCCGTGAAGCTTATAAGGAGCAAGGAAGTAATTTTTAAAGGAAAGATAAGGTCGCTCAAACACGTCAAAGACGATATTAAAGAGGCAAGGGAAGGTTTAGAGTGCGGCATAGCCCTTGAAAATCATAAGGACATAAAAACGGGCGACATAATCGAGAGCTTCAAAGTTGAGAAGATAACCAGGAGGCTCGAGGGTTAGCATGAAACGTTTATTGAGCGGGATGAGGCCGACCGGCAGCTTGCATCTCGGGCACCTTGTCGGCGCGCTTGACAACTGGGTGAAACTTCAGGCAGAGTACGAATGCCTCTTCATGATCGCGGATTGGCACGCCCTTATGAGCCAATACGAAAGTCCCAAGGCGCTGGAAAGAAATTCCATGGAAATGCTGGCGGATTGGATAAGCTGCGGCATCGACCCCGAAAAGAGCACTATTTTCATTCAGTCCCACATTAGGGAGCACCTGGAGTTAAACATGGTTTTTTCATGCCTTACGCCGCTTCCGCTTTTGGAGCGGAATCCCACGTACAAAGAGCAATTGAGAGAATTGAAGGGCCGCAATATCATGACTTATGGTTTTTTGGGGTATCCGGTGCTGCAGGCCGCGGACATACTTGTATATAAGGCATCGGTAGTCCCTGTAGGCATAGACCAGGCGGCGCACCTTGAATTGACGCGTGAGATAGTGAGGAAATTCAATAACCTTTATGGTACGGTATTTCCGGAGCCGGAGACCCTGCTTACCCGGACGCCGAAACTCCTGGGAAGTGACAGCAGAAAGATGTCAAAGTCGTTCGGTAATTTTATTGCGCTTTCGGACGAACCTGAAGTTATAAAGAAAAAAGTCATGAAAATGATAACCGACCCGGAAAAAATTCATATGAGCGATGCCGGCCACCCGGACATTTGCAATGTTTGTTTTTATTATAAGGTGTTCCGGCCGAAGTCGGCAGCCGGGGTTTCGCAGTCATGCCGCAGGGCGAAACGCGGCTGTATCAAGTGCAAGGAAGAACTGTCCGAAATCCTGATAGAAAAGCTCAGCCGCATACGCGAAAAAAGGGAAAAGCTTCTCAAGGATAAAAGCGCGCTAATGGATATTCTTAAAAAAGGAAATGAAAAGGCAAGGAGCGCCTCGGGCGAGACAATGAAGGAAGTGCGCGAAAAAGTCGGTGTTTTTCATGACCTTTAAGACACAGATGATCACAGATAAGGAAACGCAGATGATCGCAGATTTCGTTGTCATTCTGAGGAGCCGAAGGCGACGAAGAATCTTAACGTTAAGATCCCTGCCTGCCGGCAGGCAGGCTTCGCTGCGCTCAGGATGACAGGCTAAGGGGTTCAAATGACGTATAAAGTACAGCTTCCGGTATTCGAAGGCCCGCTCGACCTTCTGCTTCACCTGATAAAAAAAGACGAGATAAACATATATGACATACCCATCGCCAAAATTACGGACCAGTATATCGAACATCTCGAGGTGATGCAGCTGTTGGATCTCGAAATAGCGGGAGAATTCATCCTGATGGCGGCAACCCTGATGCACATAAAGTCGAAGATGCTGCTTCCGGCCGAGGACAAGGAAGAAGAGGCGCCGGAGGAGGCCGATCCCAGGGAGGAGCTTGTAAGGAGGCTGCTTGAATACAAGAGGTTTAAGGAGGCTGCAGGCGGCCTTAAGGATATGGGCGCCAGGCAGCGCGACAGTTTCACGCGGCTTCCCGGCGCCGAGGCGCCTGCTGCCGAAGGCGTGGAATCGGGTTTTGAAGCGAGCCTGTTCGATCTCATAACCGCTTTCGGAAAGGTTTTGAAAGAAATTCCGAAGGATAGGTTTCACGAGGTCATAAAAGATGAATTCACGGTAAGCGGCAAGATCCATGACATACTCCACATGCTCGTTGAGAAACAGACGATGCTTTTCAGCGAACTTTTTAAAAACACCCGGATGAGGGGCGAGGTCGTGTCTATTTTTTTAGCGATCCTGGAACTTGTAAAACTGAGAGAGATAATTGTTAAGCAATCCGCGCCTTTCGAGGAAATAGAAATAACGAGGAACCCCGAGTGGCAGAAAAAATGACCCATTCGACTGGCGCTCAGGGTCATCCTGAGCAGGGTCGAAGGATGATAAAAAAAGTAATAGAGGCCCTTCTTTTTGTAAGCGAAAAGCCGGTTACGACCGACGAAATAAAACAGGTACTTGATGGCATGGAAGAGGAAAAAATAAAAGAAGCGATAAATGAACTGCGTGAAGATTACGAAAAGCAGGAAAGGAGCTTCGCCGTAGTGGAACTTGCCGGCGGCTACCAGATAATCACAAAGCCGGAGTTCGCGCCGTGGGTCAGCAAGCTGTTCAAAAGAGACGAGTTAAAACTCTCCAACCCATCGCTTGAGACGCTTGCAATTATCGCCTATAGGCAGCCGCTGACGCGAAGCGAAATGGAAAAGATAAGAGGGGTCAACGTCGAAGGCGTCTTAAAGACGCTGCTTGATAAGGGCATGGTTAAAATAAGGGGCAGGAAAGACGCCCCGGGGCGGCCGATTACCTATGGTACGACCGAAGCGTTTCTTAAGCGTTTCGGCCTTGGGGGGCTGGAACAATTGCCGAAACTTCGCGATTTTACCGAGCACGATCTGGAATTTGACAAGGAAGACGAAAAACTTAAAATACGTGTAAAGAAAGGGGCTGATGAAAATGCGCCTGATAAAGAGCCGGCGTAGGATAGATGAGATAGACGCGAAGATCGTGGCGCTTTTGAATAAGCGCGCGGAAGAAACCGTTAAAATACGGGCGATCAAAAAGAAATTAAAACAGGATGTCTATAGCCCGCACAGGGAGAAAGAGATTTATGAAAACGTCCTGAAAAAAAGCAAGGGCCCGCTTTCCGGAAAATCCATTAAAGCAGTTTACAGAGAAATCATGTCGGGATCACTTAGCCTGGAAAAGGCGCTTCGGGTCGCGTATCTCGGGCCGCCTTTGACATTTACGCATTTAGCGGCGCTCAGTAATTTCGGAAGCAGCGTGGATTACGTTGAATGCAGCGGTATCGGCGAGGTATTCAGTGAGGTAGAGAAGGCCCGCTCCGGTTACGGCGTAGTACCGATAGAAAACTCCATAGAAGGCGCCGTAAATTACACCTTCGACATGTTCGTGAACTCCGATTTGAGGATATGCTCGGAGATTTACTTTGAGATATCCCACAACCTGCTAGGCAGGGTGCGCGATATGAAAAGAATTAAAAAGGTATATTCGCACCCGCAGGTGTTCGCCCAGTGCAGGAAGTGGATAGAGAAGAATATACCCAGGGCCGAACTTATTGAGGTCTCAAGCACCTCGAAAGCGGCCGAGCGTTCGGCAGGGGAGAAAAACTCCGCCTGCATCGCGAGCCTTATGGCCGCCGGCAATTACGGCCTCAGGGCCCTGGCGCGCTGCATAGAGGATACGGCGCATAACGTTACGAGGTTTCTTGTCATCGGCAGGGATTCGGCAAAGCCTACCGGAAATGATAAGACCTCCATAATGTTCTCCATTAAGGACAAAGTCGGGGCCCTGCATGATATGCTGATCCCCTTCAAGAAAAACAGGATAAACCTTACGAAAATAGAATCGCGTCCCTCGCGGCTTAAGGCGTGGGAGTATTATTTCTTCATGGACCTTGAGGGCCACTCGAGCAGTAAAAAAGTAAAAAAGGCCTTAAGGGAACTGGCGAAGGACTGCGCGTATCTTAAAGTACTTGGCTCGTACCCGGTGGGTAAGTAATTTATAGTTACGAAGGACGAGAGACGAGGGACGAAAGACGAACGACGAGGGATAATGCGTCAATTAGCGCGAAAACACATATTTAAAATAAACCCCTATATACCCGGAAAGCCGATTGAGGAGGTAAAGAGGGAGCTTGGCCTGAGGCAGGCGATCAAGATGGCGTCAAACGAAAACGCCTTACCGCCTTCCCGAAGGGCCGTCCGCGCGGGGCAAAAAGCGCTCCTTTCGGCCAATCGCTATCCGGACGGGGGATGTTTTTACCTTAAAAAAGCGTTGGGGCGGCGTTTTAGGCTGAAACAGGAGAACATTATCATCGGCAACGGCTCCGACGAGATTATTGTGCTGGCACTCAGGGCTTTCTTAAAGGAAGGCGATGAGGTAGTTATCGCCAAACCGGCGTTTCTTATCTATGAAATCGCGTCACAGATAGGTGGCGCAAAAATAAAGTTCGTGCCCCTTAAGAATTTTAGATACGACATTCCGCGCCTGGCGAAGCTTATGAGCGCTAAAACAAAGCTCGTTTTTATCGCCAATCCGGATAATCCGACGGGTACATATATTACGGAAAAAGAGGTGGATTTTCTGGCTTCCCGCGCGCCCAAAGGCGCCATTCTTTATTTTGACGAGGCATATTTTGAATTCGCGAAAGGCCTTCGCGATTTTCCGAATACGTTGAAGTATCTTAAGAATAAAAATGTCATCGTGACGAGAAGTTTCTCGAAGGCATACAGCCTTGCCGGGCTCAGGGTGGGTTACGGATTCGCCAAAAAAGGCATCATAGACTGTCTCAACCGCGTAAGGGAGCCGTTTAATGTAAATTCCGTGGCACAGGCCGCGGCGCTGGCGGCTTTGGAGGATGAGGGGTACGCGAAAAGGACCTTGAAGCTTGTTAAGAAGGGAAAAGATTATGTATGCGGGGAACTGGATGCGATGGGCATAGGGTATGTTCCCAGCGTAACAAATTTCGTGCTTATTAACATCGGAAAAAACGCCGCGTCCGTTTACGCGAAACTCCTAAGGAAAGGTATTATAGTAAGGGGAATGCGCGCGTGGAAGCTTGATAACTTTATAAGAGTAACAATCGGCACTATGTCCGAAAACCGAAAATTTATTAAGGCATTAAGGGAGATATTGAAATGATCATAGTATTGAAGCCGCTCGCCACAAAAGAACAGGTCAAGCACATTGTGGATAAGATAAAGAAAATGGGGCTTAAGCCATGGGTTTCCAGGGGCGCCGAGAGGACAATTGTCGGCGTGATAGGCGCCGAGGACGCCATCCGGCTTGAGCCGCTCGAGGTTTTTCCGGGCGTAGAAAAGGTAATGCCGATCCTCAAGCCCTACAAGCTCGTTTCCAGTGATTTCAAAAAAGAAGGCACGGTTATAGATTTAGGCGGCGGTGTAAAAATAGGCGGCGAGGAACTCGTGGTTATGGCGGGGCCCTGTTCCGTGGAGAACGAGGCGCTTCTCGTGGATATCGCGAGAAAAGTGAAGTCGGCCGGCGCCAAGGTCCTGCGCGGCGGCGCGTTCAAACCAAGGACGAGTCCCTATAGTTTTCAGGGCCTTGGAGAAGAGGGCCTGAAATTCCTGAAAAGGGCAAAAGAGGAAACGGGCCTTCTGATTATTACCGAACTTATGGATTTAAGGAACCTCGACCTCGTGGAAAAGTGCGCCGATATCATCCAGATCGGCGCAAGAAACATGCAGAATTTCGATCTGCTTAAAGAAGTCGGGCGTTCAAAGAAACCGGTTTTGCTTAAAAGGGGCATGTCAAATACCATAAAGGAACTCCTCATGTCGGCCGAATACATACTGGCCGAAGGAAATTTCAATGTTATATTGTGCGAGCGCGGCATAAGAACATTCGAGGACGCGACGCGGTTTACACTTGATATAAGCGCCGTGCCTATCGTGAAGAATTTAAGCCACCTGCCGTGCGTTGTCGATCCTTCTCACGCGACCGGCAAGTGGGGCCTTGTGCCGCCCTGCTCAAAGGCGGCTGTCGCGGCGGGATGCGACGGGCTTCTCGTCGAAGTGCACCCGAATCCGAAAGAGGCGTTTTCCGACGGCGCGCAGTCACTATACCCGGAGAACTTTGAGGCGATGATGAACGGCTTAAAAAAGATCGCGGAGGCGGTAGGACGGAAGATATAGTGGAGTTTCGCCAGTTTGTCATTCTGAGGAGAGCCGAACAAAGTGAGGCTCGACGAAGAATCTTTACGAAAGATCCTTCGGCCTGGAGTTTACCCTGAGCTAAAGCGAAGGGGGCCTCAGGATGACATGGGTAAGAGGTTTTCTCAGGATAATTATGAAGATGTTTGATAAGATAGCTATAGTAGGCGTGGGCCTAATGGGCGGTTCCATCGGGCTTGCGGTTAAAAAGAAACGCCTGGCAAGAGAAGTCGTCGGCGTCTGCAGGAGGGAAAGCTCAAGGCGCAGGGCCTTAAGGGCAAAAGTCGCCGACAGGGTAACGCTTGATCTGGCCGAAGCCGTAAAAGGGGCCGACCTTGTTATCATTGCCGCGCCTGTAGGAAAAATAGTGGGCCTTGCCGGGATTTGCGTTAAGTTTATGAAAAAAAACGCGATTCTGACCGATGTCGGAAGCTCCAAGAAGCGCATAGTGAGCAGTATAGAAAAACTCTCTTCTAAAAAAACTAATTTTGTCGGTGCGCATCCTATGGCGGGTTCCGATAAAAGCGGCGTGGAAAACGCTCAGGCAGGTATCTTCAAAGATGCCGTTGTGGTCCTGACGAAAACCGCCGGAACCGACAGGCGTTCGCTCGGGCGCCTCGGGCGTTTCTGGAAATCTTTAGGGGGATGCGTGTTAGTGCTTTCTCCGGAAAAACACGATGCGCATGCGTCCCTGGCAAGTTATCTGCCGCACGCGGTCTCTTACGCGCTTTCGCTCACCCAGGATGGCCGGTCGGTAAAGCTCGCCGCGGGGAGCCTCAAAGACACGACGCGTGTTGCTTCCTCGGACCCGGAACTCTGGAAGGATATATTTCTTTTATCGGAAGGGCCCACCCTTAAGGCAATCGCCTCTTTTACGAGGAATTTAGAAAAACTTAAAATAGCAATAAAAAAGCGGCGCGAAAAGACGATATTGAGATTCTTGCGCCGTGCGAAAAAAATAAGCGACGGCATTCCCGGGAGATGAAAAAACCGAACGTAATCGCGATAGACGGCCCGGCCGGCAGCGGAAAGAGCACGGTTGCAAAGGAAGTGGCAAAGGAATTGGGTTTTCTGTATATCGATACGGGAGCCATGTACAGGGCGCTTACCCTGAAAGCCATAAATGAGGGTCTGGATTTAACCGACGACGAGGCGCTTCTCGGCCTTTCAAAAAACACAAGTATCGAATTAAAGGATTCCGACGGCGCTTTAAAGGTTTACCTGGATAAAAAGGACGTGAGCGAAGACATAAGGACAATGGAAGTTACGACGAAGGTAAAACATTTAGCGTCATTAAAAGGCGTAAGGGAAAACATGGTTAAGATTCAGCGAAAACTCGGGCATTCTTCGCGCGGGGCCGTCCTGGAGGGCCGTGACATAGGCACGGTTGTTTTTTCCGACGCAGCGCATAAATTTTATTTAGATGCGAATTTCAAGACACGGGTTATGAGGCGCTGGAGTGAGTTGAAGGAAAAGGGGATTTCCGCTTCCCCGGAAGAGGTAAAAGAGGACCTCGAGCACAGGGACTCATCCGACATGGCAAGGGAAGTCGGGGCGCTAAAAAAAGCCGAAGACGCCTCAGTGATCGATACTACGGACATGACCGCCGGTGACGTTGTTAAACAAATATTGGGTGCGGTTAAAAAATGAACGGCGCATACGCGAATTCTCGTATTATTCTAAAGACACTTTTAAACGCTTTTTTCAGCCTTGAGATTGAAGGCGCGGAAAATTTGCCCAAAAAAGGGCCCTTTATTGTTGCCTCAAACCATGTAAGCCATGTGGACCCGATTGTTGTGGGAGTTGCGTGTAATACCTCGCAGATTGCTTTTATGGCGAAAAGAGAACTTTTTGACATGCCCATTTTGGGCCCGTGGATCAAGGCCGTCGGATGTATATCCGTTGAGCGCAATTCGGGCAGTTCCGGATCCTTGAAAAAAGCGGTGCAAAAATTAAAAGATGGCGGCGCAATCGGCATATTTCCGGAGGGCAGGCGCTCCCCGGACGGAAGTTTAAAAAAACCGGAACCCGGAATCGGCCTCCTGGCGGCAAAGTCAGGCGCGCCCATTATCCCTATTTATGTTTCCGGGACAGCCAAGGTAATGCCCAAGGGGCAGAAGATTCCAAAACCGTACAAGATAAAAGCAAGGATCGGAAAAATAGTTGATATCAGCCAGCGCTCCGGCCTTTCCGGAAAAAGAGAGGCCTACGAGTTTATCGGCGAAAAAGCAATAGCCGCCATCGCGGCTTTGAAGAATGAATAAAAGAAAAATAGTCGTTTCTTCCAATTCCGGATTTTGTTTCGGCGTTAAAAGAGCGCTTGATATTGCACAGGCCGCCCTTAAGAAGAAGGGAAAGGTTTATTCCCTCGGGCCCATCATACACAACCCGCAGGTAGTCCGGGATTTTTCCGAAAAGGGCCTGAAGATCGTAAAAGATATAAACCGGGCCGTGCCGGAAAAAGCGGCGTTTCTTATTCCATCGCACGGAATAAATCCGGAGGCGCTCTTAAACAAAAAGGGTGCCTGCATTGACACGACTTGTCCGCTTGTAAGCAGGGTGCAGAAAATAGTAAAGGACCTGCGCAGGAGGGGCTATCTTACTGTTATTGTCGGCGACAGGAAGCACCCGGAAGTAAAGGCCCTTGCCGGGATAGCGGGCCGGAATTCGGTTGTTCTCAAAGACAGAAAAAAAGCCGGGGCCCTTAAGCTTGAGTCCAAAAAAATCGCGGTAGTATCACAGACCACGGCGTCTTTTTCGAGTTTTAAGGAAATCTTATCCGAAATAGCGAAAAAAGATTTTACGGAACTCGTTAGCTTCAATACCGTATGCAGGAACGCCATAGACAGACAGAAAGAGGCCGGGCGCATAGCCGGGCGTGTCGGGGCGATGCTTGTCATAGGCGGCAGGCAGAGTGCTAATACCTCGCGCCTGGCGGACACCTGCAGGAGTGTAAATAAGAATACTTATCATATCGAATCCGGCAAGAATTTAAAAAGAAAGTTTTTTAAGGGCAAGAAGAGCATAGGAATAGCTACGGGGGCGTCAACGCCGCCCGACGCTATAAAAGAGGTAGTAAAAAAAATCAATGAGGCCACGACTTACGGAGCAAAGCGACGTAAGTCGTGTGGCCGAATTGACCCTTGACATTTTGCCAATGAAGCCAAGCTATTATTTCTATATCCTAAAATGTAAAGACGGCACAAAATATTACGGCCATACAAATAATTTAGCAAAGCGTTTTATTAAGCATTCCAAGGGGCAGGTTCGGTCTACAAAATATAAACGGCCTGTAAAATTAGCTTATTATGAAGGATTTGATTTGTGTTTAGAAGCTATTGAGCGTGAAGAGCAATTTAAAAACGGGAAAACAAGGAAAAAAACGATAGAGAAACTGATAAGTTCTTTTCCTAAGGCAAAATGTCAAGGGTTAATTCAACCCTTCAGGGAGAAGTTCAGGTTTCATTAAAAGGAGGATTGGTAAGTGATGGTCGAATACGAAAAGTCAATTACGCGTTTGGAAGAAGGAGGGATAGTAAAGGGTACAATCATCGATATTACCCCGACGGAAGTAATCATCGACATAGGCTACAAGTCGGAGGGCATTATTCCCTTAAGCGAGTTTCGCTCCCGGGAAAATCTGAAAGTCGGCGATGTAATCGATGTTTTGCTCGAATCCAAGGAGAACGACGAGGGGATGGTTGTCCTTTCCAAGGAAAAAGTTGAGCGCGCGCTCGGCTGGGACAGGATTATAAAGAGCCAGAAAGAGGGCGATCTCATAGAGGGAAAGGTTATCAAGAAGGTAAGAGGCGGCTATATGGTTGAGGTCGGAATAGAGGCGTTTTTGCCGGCCAGCCAGGCGGTATTGCGGGAAATGGATACCTCCGGAGCGGGGCAGATTTTTGAATTCAAGATCCTGAAGATCAACAAGATCCGCAAGAATGTCGTCCTCTCGAGAAAGGGAGCCCTTTACCACAAAAGGGAAGAAGAAAAGAAGAAGGTCATATTAACGCTTGAGAAGGGGCAGATTATGAAGGGCCTTGTCAAAAACATTACCGATTTCGGGGCGTTTGTGGATATCGGGGGCGGCATAATAGGCCTTCTTCACATCGCGGACATGAGCTGGGGAAGGGTAAACCACCCGAGCGAAATCGTGGCCGTGGGCGATGAAATAGAAGTAATGGTTTTGAATTTCAACAAAGACGAAATGAGAATTTCTCTGGGAATCAGGCAGAAGACCAAGGACCCCTGGGAGGACGTGGAAACAAAATATCCCGTGGGCAACAAAGTTACCGGCAAGGTGGTGAACATAGCCCCTTACGGTGCCTTTGTGGAACTGGAAAAAGGCGTGGAAGGCCTTGTGCATATTTCAGAGCTTTCATGGACCAAGAAGTACTCAGCGCCGGGCGAGCTTCTGGCGATCGGCGACAGGGTTGAAATAATGGTCCTCGCGATAGACAAACAAGGCAGGAAGATATCCCTGGGATTAAAACAGCTCGAGCAGGATCCCTGGAAGGGTATCGAGGACAGGTACAGCGTCGGGCAGAAGATAAAGGGAAAAATCCGCCACATAACCGACTACGGCGCCTTTATCCAGCTCGAGGAAGGCATAGACGGCCTCGTGCATGTATCGGACCTTTCATGGACGAAGAAGGTGGCTCACCCGAGGGATGTCCTGAAAAAAGGCGATAAGGTGGAAGCGATGATTTTGTCCGTTGACGGCGTAAACAGAAGAATTGCTCTCGGCATAAAACAGCTTATGGACGATCCCTGGGACGATATACAAAGCCGGTATACTCCCGGTACGGTCATAAAAGGCAAGGTCGTAAAAATAACGAACTTCGGGATGTTTATTGAGATTGAAAATGACCTCGAGGGACTTCTCCACATATCGGAAACCGTCATCGGTCCGGAAGAGAAGCTCGAAGATAAATACAAGCCCGGTGACGAAATCGATATCAAGATTCTGCGTGTTGACGGTGTGCAGAAAAAGATTGCCTTGAGCATGAAGATATAATAAGAAACCCTTGACATCTTTGATGTCAAGGGTTGATACCGGTTAGTTTAAGCAAAAAATGGGGACTGCCCCCGAATGGGGGATGTCCCCATTTTTTTAGCGTACCTATGAGGCGATACTTAACAAGGCCGGAAGGAAGGGCAGCGCGGGCTCATTCTGCTAAAGCTGATAAGAAAAATTGTCCCTTGACATCTTCGATATCAAGGGTCGGCATTTTCTTCAGTCGAAAAAGGGGCGCCTCGGAACTCGCCCCGACATAAGCCCCTGAAAGGGGCTAATCGGGGCTCAGACAACCTCGGCGCTTTTTGTGTCAAAAATTGTCACAAAAAACCCTTTTTCGACTGAAGGAAATACCTCAATTTTTAATTCGCCCGCACTGCCCTTCCTTCCGGCCTTAATTCCCTTATCCCTATGCGTAAAAGAACTTCCGCAAGCTGCTTTTATACCGGCCGTAGGTTGAGTGGAAAAGGTAACTGCCACGGGTTAAACTATTACAACCGCTGACAAATGTTAAGAGAAAAAAAGCCGGGATAGATATTACAATACTGTGACACTCGCCGTATTACTTTATGCTATATTACAGATAATCAAGTACATACTTTTACAATATGATGTTAATGAATAACACAAAGCATAACACGTGGTTCAGGGCCTTCGCGGCCTGCCTGGTCTTCGTATTCACGCTGACGAGCATCCCGTGCGTAGAAGAGGCGCGCGCCCTCGCCATATGGTCCGCCTCGCAGAAAATCCCCGCCCGTCGAGAAATGTGGCGCGTGGCCCTTGAAAAAACCCGCATAAAGTACGCCGATTCCGAAGGCGATATAAAACTCCTCCGCGATAATAAGACGTCCGTCTTACTGCAACCGGCCGAACGCGGTTTCACGTATCTTGTATCCCCCGAGCTTTCACGCGACACATTGGGCCTTTTACGCGCCGTAATAGAAAGAGATATACGCGCTGTCGTCCAGATAATTGCCTGGGAGGACCCGAAAAGATACGAGGGGATGAAAGAGCTTCTCAAGTCTCGTGGTTCCGCAAAACTCCGTAGCGCCTATTACAGTTTGTTTCCGGATAAACGCCCCGCCTCGCGCAAAGATCTACCCATGGAAGACATGCTCATGAGCGCCTTTGGGCTTCTCACGCTCGAAAAAAGAAAGATGCTTTACGCAAGTGAATTGTTGCCCGCGGAAAAGGACCTTCTCCTCGCCGCGGAGGCAATTGTAAAATCAGGGGAAGGACGCGATTATTTCACGGCAATATTTTTTGACACTAACGTAAGCGATATTGCGATAAGAATCGCCATGGCAAACGACAAGGCTTTCTACCGCGTATCCGCCCTCGAAAAGGCGGAGGACCTATCACTCAATATGGGCCTAAAGCTAAAGGGTTTCCGCGCGGAGTTGAGGGTTGATGAATGGGAATTCGGCGAATTGCTGGGACGCTACCTCGGACGTGAGCCGTTTAAAACAGCGTTTATTTCCCACTTGGAAACAGGAAAAAGGCGGGTTCCCCCCGCGATTTTACTCGCCGCAGAAGCATTGGTTGACGAACGAAACGCCGAATTGTTAAGAGAGATGCGCCATGCGATAGCGCAAGCGCGAGATGCCGAGGCGGCGCTACAGCGTGAAAGCGCCGCTAAGGCGGAAGATGAAAAGGATGCGTCCTCATACGGCGGCGCGGCGGGACGAAGCGAATTTCGTCTCCCCACGACTTTTCCCTTCTCAGACCGGGACGGCGGCATTTTTAATCCTTTGATGGATCTCTCCCGGGCCGCGCGGCGTTTTGGGGGATGGCGGGTACCTATTTTATTGCGTCGCGGTTTGAGCTTCATGATGCCGCTTGCGCCGTCAGGCGGGGCGTCTTCCGTAAGCGCCAAGTGGAAACGCATTACCGAAAAAACAAAATTGGTGCGGGGTATGTTTGTCTGGAATGAAGAGCTTGGGACAGGTCGCGTCCTGGAGGTAGAAGGTAAGGGAGAAGATCTCGAGAACCCAAATTCCGAAATTAATATAACGTTTTTGAACAAAGAAAGCGAAGAATTTTGCTTTTCATGCCACGCCTCCGCAATTACCGAGGGCACTATCTGGGGGTGGTTCTATATGGCAACCAGGGCCGACATAACCGCTTTTAAAGACGCCAGAAGGAAGGCGAAAGCCCGACTGAGAGTCGAAGCGCCGAAGGTAGATGCCGCAAGGCGCGAGGCGCTCGCCGATGAGGCAAATGCGCTTTTAAAAAGTATGACAGATGAACCCGATAAAGAAGTCATATTGCGCCCGGATGTGAATTTGCTAAGAAGAGCAGCCGGTAAGAGTTCTTTATCGGAGGCGGCAATGTTGGTTACGGAAGATTTAGTCAAAAACATAAGACGCCGCCAAGAAGAACGTAAAAAAGGAAACTACAGATTAGAAAACGCTACGGTTGTTGAACAGCTTGTGCTTCATCAGCTATTAAGCCCGATTACTATAAAGATCGGTTCAGCCGGTTTTATCAAGCATATAAATAAAAATCTTGAGGAAATGCGTGAGAGATTCCGGAAAAAGTTGAATCGCCGCGGCAAAATAAAAGAAGAAGCGATAACCAAAATCATCGATAAACAGCTACAATCGTCCAAAGCAATATCCAGATCCCGTAAGCCGTTAGATTTAATTAATAAATGGATGAATGGACTTAAGAAAAAAGGTTATTCTGAAAAAAGAGCCCGTGAAGAGATACGGAGTTGGATAGAAGAAGCCGTTCCCAACGTTGAAGTTATGTTAAGGTACGCATTCAGGGAATTAAACATGAAAACAGGCCCCGGCGGGGCGTCAGGCGGAACAGCCGCGCCCATGAGGCTCGGGGCACCGGAAATCGGCGGTTTTGACGAGCAGCCGACATTCGGTCTGCCCGGCACGCTGGCCAGACTTATGAACCGCGGAGCTTTCTTATCAGCCGAGCCTAACGCGCCGGGCGGCAGGTCTGAAGACGACCAATCGCCGAAGCCCGCCTTCGCTCCCGCGGATGTCGGGGCCGCGGCGGAAGAACCCGCTCCGCCGGAAAGAGAAGGCCGCGCCCTCCGCGACAAGCCGGCCAAATTGACCAGTATGGGCGAAGCAACGCTTGCGTTCCGCCTGATGAACGCCATGTTAATCCGTTCTTCGGTAGCGGAGCGCGTGTTCGTCCAGATAACTCCCAAGTGCCCGCTCGGCTGCGATATCTGTGTTGCGAGAGACGTGCTTAAAGCCGGAAAGGATGCGGATAAGGATATCCTTTATTCGATTTTCAACCAGTTAGAAGGCATTAAAAACATATGCCTTGAAGGGCCCGGCGAAACCATGGCTTACGGCAAGCGCAACCTGCTGGAGGCAGGAGTAAGTCAGGACTTTATTGATGTAGTCCGGCGCGCGGCCACGGCGGCCGAGGAGGTATGGATAATCACAAGCGGTTACCTGATTCCTGACGATGAGGAAGAGGCCAAAAAGTTCTTTAGTCAATTTCCGAAAAACGTCGTATGGTGGATATCAGCCGATAAATGGCACGAGGAAAAAATGATGGCGAAGACCAAAAGGAACCTTCGCGATATAGTGAGGACAATGGAGCGCCTCGCGGAAGAGGGGCTCGTCAAGACCGCCTATAATATCCGTATACAGAGAAGCTTTGAGGAGCCTAACCAGTTTATCATCGAAAAGCACAGTACGCTAAAACACTTCGGGCTTCTTGAAAAAAGTGAGCAGGACAGGGCCCATGTCTCCGTTCGTAGGATAATACAACAAGGCTCCGTCAGAGAAAAAAGAGTCGCCGGCACAAGGACATTCAGGGCAGATGACCTGGAGGAACACGTATACGATCCCGGAGACTTCCTCCTGTATATCGATACAAAAGGGAATGTCGTCACATCCGCCCACGCTGTCTATATGCCCGAAAAAGATCGGCAAAAATACGCCGCGGAGGGCATCCCTCTTGTTATCGCGAATATTAATGATGATAGTTGGACGGATATTGTGATTGACAAGCTGCTCTTCGAGAATTCCCTGGGCTATATAGTGGACCCCTTCTATTTCGTTAATCCCATAACATACCAGAAGAATACCAGGCTCACCCGCAGGCTTTTCGAAAAAGCCGCGATAGGCGGCGTGGCCATAAAAGAGATAATGCATACGATGGTAAAGGCGATATTTTTATATGCGAAAGGCGAAGCAGGCAGGGCCGAATCCGGCGTGAAAGCTCTCCTGGCGGAATTTGAATCAAAAACGGAGGGCATGAAGGAAAAGAAGAGGGTAAGGTTGAGAAAAGCGCTGAATGAAACCATGATAAACCTTTCCTACTTCCTGTTCATGAACACGGAGGATATGAACATACCCGCATTTATGGCGGACTGCCTCGGAAACAAGGTTTTTCATTCTTCCCCCCAATTCAGGCCCGACATAAAAGTCGCGATGGAAATTCTGCGCCGCAATGGGAAACTTCGCAGTAAGTTACTACGCGATTTAAACCCCGGATACCGAGGAAAAACCAACCTGAAAGGCCTAATGCCAACGGGCTGGATTGAAAACCTGGACGCGGAATCATGCGTCCATTGCCCGGTTTATACAATCCATAATATTCGCCCAACCTCGTTCAGCTCTTTTAGCGACTGGGGTGCAGATGATGCGTTTCACACCGATGATTTTGTGCTATATGCGCTTAATTCAGATTCTGCTGTTGCCCAAGCCGCGAAAAAATTTGCTTACGCCCATGATTGCGCGGAAAGCGGGGTTATAAAACGCGGATTCGGGATACTATACGTCGAGGATGAGGACGCCACATATTACATTGAGGAGAGGGGCAATTATGTTTCTTTATTTGAATCGGATAATTTGTGGATCCGGTTGGAAGGATTAGAGGAAAGCAGCGATGCCGTATCAATGCTAAAAAGCATGGGCGCCTTTGCGGCCAAGCTTGATGAAGCCGGCATAAAATTTAATCCAAGATACAGAGGGACGAGAGTCTTCGGAGAGCATCATGTACTACGCGGAGACAGATGGACACTGGTGGACACAAGAGGCCTATCGCGCGCCCCTTCCGCCATATCGTCTAAAAAAGGTTTATTAGCCCTGCTAAAACGCCTGACAAGGAAAGAATGGCGCGCAGGTGCTTCTAGGTTATCGCCGGTAGGAAAGGAACGGCAGGAAAATATACGGATGATGGAAAAGCTTTTCAACGAGGGGTATAGAGAGGAGATGAAACGCCTGGAAGGAAGGGAGAGCGATCATTTGCCCGCCTCAAGCGCCGTGCCGTGCGAGCTCCGTTCTTCGGCGATGTGGTGGCCTTTTGGGAAGACGCGGCAGTTTGCCTGGGACCAATTTGCAGGAGGAGGCACGGTGGGCAGGATACTAAGGTTACTCAGGCTGGGGCCGCCGAGAGAAGAGCCGAAGTTTTTTGCGGCCGGAGGCGCTACGCCCGAGCCCCGGTCAATACTTCCCCTCGGAAATAACGGCGAAAGCCCGGAGAAAATGGCGATAATAAAGCGAGAATCCGCTGCTATGGATATATACGCCGCCGCCCATAATAAGGCGCCGAACATGGAGATTTCCATCAACCCGGATATAGAGGAGGCCGGTGTTGTTTTTGCCTGCGAGGTAATAAAAGAAATTCAGGCACGGATGAGAAGGCTCCCCAATAATAAAAAAATTGTCATCAACTTCTGCACCGGCGACACGCCCTGGATAGGGTATACAAAGATGGCTTATTTCCTTGACTTTTGGGACAAAAGCCCCGAGATTCGGGCTATTCTGAATCGCTACGGCGTCGATACAAAATTAAAGCCCGACATGAGCCGGGTGGTCGCGTATCCTTTGGACGCGGTCTTTCCGCAGAAGAGGACCGATTACCATTCCTTCGCCAATATACTCAATAACATGTTTGAGAGGCTGCATATACCGCAGGAAAACAGGCATCTTTTTTACGGCGATATCTACGAAGACCGCACGCGGATGTCGGACGGGGATTTTGCGGAACTTATGCGGGATATAGAAAAAAACGGCCTTATTTTTGATGACGATCCTGGAGCCGCCGGGCGTTCGGACATTCAGACCAAATTCATAAACGCCATGAGATTACAAGCAGAGCGTATGAGTAAAGAGATAGAGGATCTGGGAGGGGCGCATATATTCCTCTCTGGCGTGGGCCCATCTTATGCAGGAAAGGGCCACGTGGGCTTCATGGAATCCGGGACGCCATTTGGCAGGAAGGCCTTCATAGGAGCGGCGCATTTCCACATATCTGCCGGGCACGCGAAGGAAAATGGCGGGCTTAGGAATTTTTATGTGAACGGCCGTCCGAAGTGTGGGTTCATCACCTTCGGTTTTCACGAGCTCCTGTTAAGGCAGGGAAACCCCGACATCGCCGACGACGTGAAGGTTATCGTTGTCTCCACCGGAAACGCGAAAAATAATTCTATCTATCGCGGTATAGAAGGCGAATATGATCCCGCATACCCCTTAAGCGGCCTGCAGCGCTCCAGGGGCATATTTGTGTTGGATAATACTTCCGCGATAAACTTGAGAATAAAAAAATATCCGTGGGAATTTTACCGGATAGACGATTGGGGCAAACAGGCGGTAAAGGAATTTTTTGTCCGCGTCTCTTCGGCCTGCGGTAAAAAAATAATAGACCTGACAGAAGACGATTTTCTCCGGCTTCCCGATGGCGGAAGCGAAGAGGTCCGGAAGATAAAGAGATATAACCTGGGCACGCTGAAAAAGCTTGGAACATGGGATGAGTTAAGAATAAGGGTTATACAGGATATAAGCGCCGCTATCACCACGCCGGATGGCGTCGCAGCCCGGCTTGGCCTCAAACCCGCCACCAATGACGGCCCTACCGAAGTGGTTATCATAAATCCCCACCTTGACGATGAATATCTCGCGATGGCCGATACAATAGAGGAGCTCGTCCGCGCGGGATATCAGGTGAGCACTTACTATATGCAGAAGGGCTATACGGCGGTAGATGAGCAGTACGTGGCGGGTATTCTTAATTACATTAAGGGATGGACCCGGGAAGAATTGGCAGCGTACTCCGTCCTCGATGAAAAAGAACTAACAGGCCGCCTTGCCAAATTAATCAAAGACAACAATCTTCACGTTAGTCCTTCGGATTATGATGTCTGGAGCCATATGGGCGCCGAAGAGAAGCGCCTTCGCGCGCAAATTCTATTCCTTAATATGAACAGAAAGCTGAAGGGCGCGCTCGCGGAGAAAGAAAAACTCGAGGCGCTGGTCGATTTTCTTATCGCGGCTTCGAACTTAAAAGAATCATGGGGGTCTAAAGACGTATCCTTCATGTCCGATATAAAGGTCTTTATCCGCACCACGGAGGCGAAAAGCGCCCTGATGAGCCGCGGGATGGATTTTGAGGATATCCACGCGCCCTGGGACATGGCGTACGGGGCGGAGGGCCGTAATCCAACCGTAAGCCCAAGCGACATAGAGACGGTCAAGAATATTCTGGTTGAGAAGAATAAATCCGGACGGCTCGGCCTTGTCATATCTAACGGCGAGGGTTTTCCGGATTACGGCGCGCATTCCACGGTTGAGATCACGGTTACGCGCGTTCTCCTGGAGCTCATGAAGGAAGGCGAGATCAATCCGGATAATTTCAGGTATCTGCAATATGCCGGCGTATGGGAGAGGATAGGGACCGACCAGGCCGAGTTGAGCGTTGTGTGCCCGGCGGCCGCGTTAGAACGTTTTGAAAGAGAGTTCCGGCAGTATTACCCGTCTCAGGCGCCGCCGCCTGTTCCGGATTCAGGATTTACGGAACCCATGCACTTCTCCGCGCAGGTTGTCGATAACAGCCGCAAGACCCGTCAGGAGATAATAGGCCTTTTGGGCGCGACAGGGCATTTGAACCCCGCCTTGGAGGAGAGCGAAGCAGGTATTCTTAATTATAAAGTATTCGATTTCACAAAGGCCGACAAAAGAGAAGAGATTGTCAGCTGGCTCAGGAGTAAGGTGCGGGAGCTGGACAACGTGAGGCCCATAGTTGACAATGCGAGCAACCTGGCGCTTAACGGCCCTGTGCCGTTTCCGGATGTCGTATCCATGGTGGAACATGTCAATAGATTAGAGGCGGCTGGCATACGATTGAAGTACATTTTAAGCGTAGAAGACCTGAAGAGGCAGTTAAAAACGGCAAGATTGGCAAGGCACCGCAACGCCGCCAAGCGCGCCTTAAGTGTTATCGGTACGCCGGAGGCCTTAAAAGCGCTTGCCGAAAATCCGCCCGCCATTAAATTTATCGATAATCATGACGGGATTCTTAATACTTTGAAAGACTTCGGCACGCCCGTAATGGTAATAAATTTTGACGCGTACAGCGATTTAAGGGGCGCCTCATCGGAAGGTGCCTGGATAGCTAAGGCCAAGGCAACTGGATATGCGGATACAGTCGTTACTTGTCCCCGCGGATGGCGTAAAGACGAGGGTATCGTCAGGCGGGAATTGGCAAAGGCGAAGAAAAAGGGCCTGCCGATAGTAGTCAGTTTTTGTTTTGATTATTTCTCGCTGGGCAAGGAATCGGACGCGGAAGAAGGCTATCATACTGATTTAGCCGATGTTCCCGCTGAAGTGGAAGATATAGTCAAGTTCATAGAAGAGGATAACGGCGTGGAGATAGCCAGCGTCGTGGGGGCGCGTTCCGAGAAGTATCTCCACCCGCGCGCCGACTTGGATTACATAAAAAGTCTCGAGCATATAATCTATTCGGTATTTAAACACGGCCGACCGCCTCTCTCGTCCGCGCTAACGCGGAATAATGATGAGGCGCGCGCAGAAGAATGGGAACTTTTGCCTGACGGAGAGGGGAAACTGCAATACGCCTTAAGAATTTTTTCAGGCGGAGAGAAGATGGGCGAGATTCATCTTACAATAAAAGACAAGGGCATTATACTGCGGCCATGCGAAAAGGGCCTGGAGGTATGCGAGATAAGAAAAAAACACGGGACGAAGTTGTTGCTGCAAGGGCTTATCCATGCCGCGGAACTTGCCCGCGAACGGGGTCTGTCGCCTGAATGGGCGCTAGTCTATTACGAAGACGTGCCGGTTGAAATAGCGGGCGATGTAACATACGGATTATCGCGCTTCCTGGAGAGCCTTGGTTTTTCGGACTCTAGCCGCGTAAAGATAAAAGATGAAGGCCTGAAGAACCTGATAAGAGATTGTCCAGGAGCCGGCGCCACGGATAGATTCAGTTACCGGTTCGCCGGATTGGAAAATATCCGGTGCATAGCAAAATCGAAAGGTATTAAAATGCCGGCTGCGCCGGAAGGCGGATCCGCTCCCGCGGATGCCGGAACCGCGGATTCCATCCCGGCCGGAGACGGCGGGAGCCGCAAAGACGAAGCGTATGTCCAGTTTGGCGAATTTCGCGTTCCGATAGAGATTGTCGAACTCCTTAGACAGGACCTTCTTGAAAAAACATATCGGGAAAATTCTATTGGCTTTAGGCTATTCGCGGAGAAGATCAGAGATCACTGGCAGGGCCGCGAGTTTCTGCAATATGTTGCGCTGCTCAGAGGGTTATTCACGATAGACGATCTGAGGCAAGCCTTTGAAAAAAACGAAATAGCCTTCGTGGCGCTTTTTACCGTCATGAAGCGCGACGGCAAGATAACATTCATGAAACAACTCGAAGAGCTCAGCGCAAATACAAGCCCGGACGTATTCGCGGCGTTTACGCGGTTCGCCAAAAATAAGCCGGACATGTTCGCGTATTTTATCTCTGATCTGGCCAGGAGCAGAATAGAAGAAATCCTGGTAACCGAGTCTGACTGGAACGATCTGGTAAGGGCATACATGGACAGCCCGCAAATATCGCTGGTATCGTTTAACCAGTGGAAATCTGATATATTTGAGGCGGAAAGACCGGCATGGCGGCATGAGCCGACAAAAAAAGGAAGCAAGGGTGGCGTGGCAAGTTGGATCTATCATCTCGATGTCTACAAAGCTCACCAGGCGCTCGCCAAAAATATAGACAATGACCACCCTTTAAGCAATTTACGCGCGAAGGAACGACTCCTGGACTCTGTGGACGCGGCTTTTGATGCTATTGACCTCAAGGGCCTCGCTATCGGTACGCAGAGCTACGTGAAGGCGCTGCTCTTGGAAGAGGTGCTGAAAAAGGGCGGCGTCCCGTCGGAATTCACGCAACGGCTTCAATCGGAAACGATACCCGCGCTCAGGAAGATAGAGGCCTTCGGGAAACGGTATCCAACACTCGGGATGGAGCCAAAAAAATACATAGATTTGGATGATACGGAAGCGCGCAGCCTCTTTACCCTTCAGGTCAGGATGTCGAATTATCTTTCGCGGGTGAAGACACCGCACGGAATGGTCAGATCTATGGTATACCCCAGGGAAGGTATCTCGGGTGAGATACGCATAACGCCTACGGTGTACCCTATAGCTGTACTTCTCGCGAGAAAGATGTACGAGCTCGGTATTATTGATCGCATGCTCTATTCAAGCTCCGTTGCCGGTGACTACATGAAAGAGGCGCCGCTGCTTCTGACGACATTATTCTACGCGAATTACCCTCCCGGCACCGCGCTTTCAATAGCGCCGGATACGACAAGCGAATTAATGTTCCCGGGTGTTAGGGGTTACTTCGTGGGTGCTAGTGTTGACGCCTGGACTGGTGAAGTGCTAAGCCGGAAAGATCCTAAAACCGGGGGAACGCAAACGAACTTTTTCCATTCGGCAGTCATGGACCTGGTTCACGGCGGGGAACCGCTTGTATTTTATGAGAAAGATTTGAGAAGAACCTTTCTTTTCACTACAGCAGCGGCCGCGTTTCTCGGCCGATATGGGATTAAGAATAGAGCGTTACTAGAGGCGTTTACAGCGTTCAAAGATGATATTTGCCGTTTTCTGCTGGATAGTGCGCGGCTCCCGGCTGATGATTTCGGTATTTTATTCAAGAAAAAAGCGCGCGGTGGATTTAGCAAAGACGAGCTGCTACAGGTATTGAAGGACCTCGAGAAACACTTCAGGGCCATGCCGCAGGACAGTAAAGAGGAACGACGCAGAAAAGCGGACCTGCACGCCGAATTTCAGGAGATCGTGGAACACCACGCCGAAATTATCGAACGGCACATCTTCACGCGCGAGGAACGAGAACTCGTAAACATGGCGCTCCGCGAAGACTTTAGGGGTATCAATGATACCGCGGGTCCGGCCGCCCGCGGCGTAAGCGGAGATAAAAGGAGCTTTTCTCGCTTTGATATGGAAGATCCGCTCGGGATGCGAAGAAGAGGATTCCATGTCGGCGAACCGCGCGACATTTTGTCAGAAATACAAGGCAGAATCGGCGGGGCAAGCAGCAGTTCCGTTAATGAAGGAGCGACAGGCTCAGACGAGGGCGAAGGCAGGACGGCGCCGGCGAGACCGTCACCGGGTAACCCCTATGAGAGAAGGTGGATGGCTGCCGAAAGACGCGTATTGATGAAATTTATCGCCAACTTCGATTTTACAAAACCCGAACATTTTGCGGTACCAAAGTGCTTAGTTAGTAATGATATTCCGGGTGATGCGTTATGTAAGATGGAGAATAACAATATAGTTTTCAACAGGCGCAAATTGGCGCAAGCATCAGGATTAAAAGAGCGTAAAGACATTTGGTGGGATGTGTACGGTCAATGGTATACAAAAAAAATGGCTGAATACTGGAATAATATCGTTGGCGATGGTACGGGAGAGCATTATTCAGACAAAAAGTTTGGCGCGCGGATAAGGAAGGTTGAAAGAGTTTTAAGAAATAATGAAGTCAATGTACGGGGCAAATCGGTCTTAGATATCGGAACAGGCGACGGCTCTTCTGCGTGTGCGGCCGTGTCAGAGGGGGCTAAGTTTGTATGCGGCATAGATATTTCAAAGAAAAGCCTTGCAATAGCCCGTAAAAAAGCGCGGGAAAGGTCATTGGACATCAGGTATCTTAATAAAAGCGTTGCGGAAATAGCATCTGTAAAAACAGAATTTGATGTGGTTATCGCGATAGATGCCATGTCGTATCTCCCTCATCACATGCGATTAAAAGCCCTTAAGCAGATTTTCGAAAACATTCCAACTGGAGCTAGCATCTTTATATATGAAGATTTTCGTTTTTATGACGGCGAATGGACAGACAAAGAATGGATAAATGCGCTGGAGGCCGCAGGTTTTGACCGATGGGACATATGGAGTGAAATAGATTATGGCTTTTCTTTCCCTAATGGGATTATATTAAAAGCGACTAAGGCGAATGCGGCTATAACTGGTGCGGAAGACGCCTCCGCTCCCGCGGATGCCGCAGGCGCGGACGCGCCCCAAAGTGATGCGTCTTCCGCCAAGCCGAACCTGAAAACTCCGCTGGCCGCCGATGCGGTCACAGCCGAACAAGTGTTATCAAAGATATGTTCCGGAGAAGATGAAATCAATTCGGCAAAAATGATTGATAGATTGGAAATAGGGCCTGGAGATAAAGTTTTATGCATTGGTGCTGGCTTGAAAACATCTCATCCTATATCCTGCGCGGTCAGAGGGGCTAATGTTACCATTGTGCAGCCAGATTTTTATGGAAACGCAATAGCCGGATCATTGTCTCCTCAAAATGTGCCATTGGAATCTGCCATATTGGATGAAACCGAAGCAATCAGCGGCGCGTTCGATACGGATTTAATAGGAAATCGTATAGATTTGGAAAGCTATAGGTGCGACGTGCAATCAGCAGGATTGCCATCAGCGCATTATTCCTACGTATTCTTACTCAACGTTATAGGGGATGTGAATGTTTCCGGACACCCGCGAGATATAGTTGCGTCTGTTCTGGCATCCGCTAGAGACAATGCTATTATTCTCGTTTCTTCAAAGCTAGAATCGGACGGAGATGTGAGGATGTTTAAAGATTTCGCTCAAGTATTAGGGTACCTTGTTGAATCTTGCGGAGAATTTGAAGGGAAAGAAATGGTTTATGCGTTTAAGATTCATCGGAAACAACCAACTGCTGCGACGCAAGAAGCGCCTGCCGTCGCAGGGATCGAATTCGTTCCCGCGGATGCCGGAGCCGCGGACGTGTCCCAAAGTGATGCGTCTTCGCAAACGCAATCTAATTCTAAACTCTCGGGATACGATTACGCGCAGATTATAAGAACTTTAGCATTGTCCGAAGATCCAATTGCAATCATTCTTGAAATAGATGGGGGCCTGAAACTGCATGGCGGCATACGCACGCTTGAGGCTATAGAAAGAGGCCTGCCGGCATCTCCGGCTCGGACTTACCTTGGTGAAGTCATCGAAGCGTATCGGCAAAAAAATAATGTGCATGGCCGGAAAGAATTAATTGTTTCGGAAAATGAAATAGATACCTTTGTCCCGGACGAACCAGGATTTTATGTAGAAGCCGGCGCGGAACAAGAAAAGGTCTTAGAGAGCGGAAAGCCGCTCCAATTCAGTGAAGGCGGCCTTATATATCACGAGAGAGATGGCCTTGATGAGGCGATCCTTAATGGATATTTAACGGGCGATATTAAATTAACGAGATTGGCGCACGCCTGGGCAACCAGTTCATTTAATAAAGAGTCATCAAGCCCCGCAATCTTTGTTGTTAAAAGTGGTATATTTAACAGATTATTGCAAGAAGGCAGGGCCGCCTTGATAGTGAAGGGTATGGACCCGTATCCAACGATAAATTCGCCGTTTTCTATCGAAAACGTGGAAGAGATATGGATAAGCGAGGATACATACGATAGATATCGCGCTATTGTAGACATGCCGAAAACCGACATAGAAAAAAGATTAAAACAGCGGCTTCAAGCGTTGCTTGAATCAGGTAAGCTAAAGGTAATACTCAACCTAAGGCATAAGATCTTGCCCCCAGATTTGCATGAACGGTTCGTAACCGTCAGAACACATATTAAGACATATATGTTTTATCGAGATCTCTATGCACAGTTTCCCGCGCTGCAAGCCCTCGTCGCCGCTTCCGCGGATGCCGGGGCCGCGCCGCAAGCGCCCACCGGAGCGAGCACAACGAGCGACATCCTGAGCGAACCGGGGGACGCAGCCGCGTCCCCGGATAGGATGGCACCAGATGCGGTTTCCCGGGATACAGAAAACATAGAGTTCATGGATTCTATCAAACATGACTCTGTGTACTATTGGATAAGTGAAATGATCAGATTGAAGAAATGGAGTAATGATTATACACTGATAAATTTTGATTTCCATGCAGATGATGATAGCACGCGTCCCGGTATGAATGACGGCAGTTGGGTACAATATGCTAAAGAAAAAGAATTGATAGGGCAGTATCAATGGGTATACCACGAGAAGTCAATCAAGTATTCGCTTTACGCTGATCACAAAACAGGCGACCCGCTCTCAGATCTTGCAGATTCTGCAAGGCCGGTCATAGTTACTTTTGACCTGGATTATTTCATCACGAAAAGGTGTGAAAAGATTTCCCATGATGAGATAGACACTAGAATAAAAAGGGCTGTGGATGGACTTATTGCGAAGGGATATGTAATAAAAGGAATAAACATATCCCACTCTATAGATGAGATACATATTGATCTGGAGGACTATACGACGAACAAGCTTAAATCGGAACTGGCAAGGTTGCCAGGAATGAAATCGGCTAAAACGCTGTCTACAAATCCACTGCCGGAAGTGCCCGCCTCCGTTCCGGAGCCGAGTACGCCCACTGCGCCGAAAGACGGAAGGGACTGGCCGGATGGCGAGCCGAACATGGGGCCCGAGGGCCGTGACGGCATGGACCGTCCGGAGCGCGAAGGCGACCAATCGCCGAGGTTCGAACCCGCTCCCGCGGATGCCGCAGGCGCGGCGGACGAAGTTGAGGAAAATACCGCTACTATAGAAGGAATAGAATGCAATCTCGCACAAGGGTTCCATTTCGCCCCAGCTGATGAAATAGCTTCTAAAATTATAACCATTTACCGTTCTACCGGAATAAAAGTCTTTTTTAAGACCGCTGAGACTGTAGGATTTTTCGGCCCTAGAGAAATAGACGATGTCGTAAGAGCAAAAGTAGAGGGCGCAAGTCTCGAAGAGCTTAAGACACGTTTGCCAAACATTAATATTGTGAATTCTTTATTTAACGGGGAGATGGATGACTTTGAAAAATGCACTCTAGATGAAATATTCGATCGTTATAAAGAATTTTGCACTAAACAAATATTAAGCCTGGCGATAATGCCTAGAGGAAGCAAAGAGGAATCTAAATACGACATTGTAATCGTAGGAAACTATCCGGAACACATCCTAAGGGAAGTTGCGGAATATATGAGGGATTACAGCAGGGAAGAGTTATTGTTAGAGCCAAGAATGCAAAAAGAAAGTAATGCTTTAGAAGCCGTGAGTCTAAAAACATATTATAATGACCGGTGGGATAGTATGCTAAAGCAAATTCGTACGGAATCCGGAAGTATTCCTAAAGGCGCGAAAACGCCGCAAGCGCCCGCTGGCGAAACGCCTATGCCACCGGAGGACGATGAAACTGGCACGCCGCGTCCGACTGTCGGCTCGGAATGCGCTGTTGATACGGCGATTATAAATATATTCGATGGACTTTATGCTAAAGAAATAGTGCCCCGGGAGGCGGCAGGGAAATTCGCTGAAGCGGCAAGGAAATTCATGGAAGAGGTTTTACCGATGTGGGCGCATTCGGAGGACCATGTATCTAATTTTCCGTGCGCATTCGCTATTTTAAAAGAGGTCTTGAAACCCGCTATTTTAAAAAAGGCCCTGAAAGAAAATGCGTTGGAATGGCCGGAGAACGTCTTTGCCCGCGAGGCGGTGGATATTCTGGAGAGGCACAAGAACGATGACGACCAGGCGGAGTTGAGAGAGGAATTAGTAGATTTAATGCGGAGAATTTTCGGCGTTAAGATGTTTTTCGCGGCATACAAATGGTGCTTGAAGGTTCGGGAAATGAAAGAGGCGCCGGCCGCTGAATTGTGCGTCGAGACCGAAGAATTGAGACGCTTTATAGAAGCACGAGAGAAGCTGAATATGGTTACGGCGAAAGAAAAATACGCCTCGGGGGCAGTGCCGGTGCTTCACTATATGACTCAAGTAGCCGTGTCTTTTGGCCAAGGCTTACTTATGAGTATGTCGAATGCAGAAAGATTACTCGGAGACTCCGGAAGTGACGCGGATTTTAGGAAGCATTTCAAACTAAGGCTGTCTATGTTCGAAAAGGCCATGGCAGCGCTCGGATATTTTATTTTAAATTCACAACTGGCCAACAAAGAGAATTACGATAGACACGATCTTATTAAAAATGAAGTCATGGAAGAACTGGCTGCCGGAGGGCACACGATCGACAGGGTCGCGGCGGAACTTAAGGCGACGCTTAATTTTGAGAATGCGAGTGTGGCGCTTAAGGCGGCGGCGCGGGAAGATTACACAAATAAAGGAAAGGAGCTTAGCGATGAGATTGCGACGTTGCCTGAACAGGCGGCGCAGAGCCTCATTCTCTACGCTGACGATATCCTTGAGACCGCCGCTGTAATGGATTTTGAAGATACCATGAGAAAGGCGAAGGCAATATTAAAAGACGGAAAAATAATCTTGTTTGCCCGGAAACCGGAAAACGCTACCATATTGGAACGGATGATAAAGAGGGCAGACTCCAATATAGATGTAATAACTATCACAAAAGATGAACTTCGGAATACAAACGGCAGCGAGTTAAATGAAGTAAAATCACTTGTCAATTTTGCCAAGCAAAAAGGCGCAAAAGACATATTGGCTGTTATCAGGGGCCCGATAGGCCGGCAGACAGAACAGTCGGAGCTTGACGCTATGGCCAAATTTTTAACACAAAATAAGATCCCTTTAATTATTGTCGGGTCAGAAAACGCATTATATTCATTTGCCCAAGCAATAACGCGGGCTATAAGCACAAAAACGCAAGACGGTACCAGGGGCTGGCTTATCACACTTGGGCCGATAAAACCGCTTTCGGGAGAACTGCAACAGCAATACGACAAGTACATAAATTCTCTCCAGGCCCTGCAGGCGGCCTAGGGCGAGCGACTCGTAGGCGATAATGTAAAATATTGTGGGCACTTTCGACATGTCATTGCGAGGTCTGCGAAGCAGACCGAAGCAATCTCTTCGTTTGAGAT
>Ga0163203_1000044_pt1 | contig 30852 bp, 20 predicted proteins | sample PL_2010_330m_FD_113534 | JGI IMG/M metagenome (GOLD analysis project Ga0163203, IMG submission 113534) | Freshwater microbial communities from Powell Lake, British Columbia, Canada to study Microbial Dark Matter (Phase II) - PL_2010_330m | ecosystem: Environmental > Aquatic > Freshwater > Lake ... | reverse complement strand
TTCAATTTAAACACTATTATACCGTGTAGATCTATAAATGTATATCGGAAGTAAATTCCACCATGATTTCACCACGATTTGCACCATTTTTGCACCTTTTGGTCTGATCATAACTGATGATGGCTGGAGTTAATCGAGGTTATATGGGGTGGTCAAATATAGAGATCCTCTTGAAAATTGAAATTCGACAATCGACCGCAATCGAGATTTTATGGGTATTACAGGACTTTTCTTGAAAATCGTAAGTCGAAAATCGACCGTCCGCCTTCGGCGGACTTCGTTAAAAAAATGGGGACGGTCCCTTTAAGGACTGTCCCCATTTTTTTAACTGGTGGAGGTGCCGGGACTCGAACCCGGGTCCATGAACCTTAACAGAAGAGTATCTACATGCTTATTCTGCCTTTAATCTTTTCCCGGAACATCCGGCAAACGGGACCCTTTCCGGGAGCAATCTTCTAGATCAAACCTGAAGTGCGAAGATAAAACTCCAGGCGTCCCTGTTATTGGTAGCCCAATTAGTAGGCCAGGGCGCCTACTAATGGACTCGCCCCTGCTAATTGAGAGGCTAACGCATCCTCAGCCAAAATTGACTCGGCTTCGGCTACTGGATTGTAGTTTGCGTTTATTTGTGTGCCAGGTTTTTAAAGAGGCCTCCTGACAACCTCTGCATGCTGCTCTTGCGTTAAACGCACATGTCGATGCCTGTCACCCCCATTTTCAAAGAACACTATTTGTTTTTCTGGCGCAGGGCCTTGTCCATCTCTTTTCTTATCTGCTTTTCCTTCAGCGCCGCACGTTTGTCATGAAATTTCCTGCCTCTGGCAAGACCAAGTTCAACTTTAGCGTATCCGTGCTTGAAATAGACCTTCAGCGGAACAAGCGTATATCCCTGCTGGCTTATTTTTGCCACGAGATGTCGTATCTCGGTTTTATGCAGCAGAAGTTTTTTCGGCCTCAAGGGATCGTATTCCTCTTCCCTGGAGTACTCATAGGGGCTGATATGCATCTTACACAAAATGATCTCCCCATTTTCCACACTGGCATAACTGCCCTTAAGGTTCCCCTTTCCAGCGCGCAATGATTTCACCTCATTACCAAAGAGCTGAATACCGGCTTCAACGACTTTTTCTATGTAAAAATCCCTTAAAGCCTGACGGTTCGATATAACCGGTCCATTTTTCGCCATAATTCTAGCTTTATTATAACATAATTTCAGGGGGATTTCAATAATCTGCCCTCTGACTTCTGTCCTCTGAAATTTCCTGTTGCGCCCCGCTAACAATTGACTGGAATACTATTTTATAGTATAATTCCATCTGATTGTCAAGCGGTCAATAGATCGCCCTGCCTTGCGGGCGTGGCGAAATGGCAGACGCGTATGGTTCAGGTCCATATGGAGGCAACTCCTTGGGGGTTCAAGTCCCTTCGCCCGCACCACTTCCCGAAAATTCACTGCTGACGGCTGAAAGCTGAAGACTGACATCTGAAGATGTTTTTTTTGACTTTGGATAGTAAGCATGGTATATTTTTTTTATTGCTATCTGATTATTACAAACCTTTGCAATAAGGGGGGTGACATGAAAAAGATTGGAGATATACTGGCAATAGTAGGTATCATTCTGTTCATTTACACTATAGTCGGAAGATTCATAGGTGACAAAAGCATTCTCGGTTTTTCACAAATACCCTGGCTGGGCGGCGGATTCAGCGCTGTGGGCGTGTTCTCGGCAACAGCCTGCCTTCTGCTCATCGCTGTGATAGCGTATTTAAAGGCAAAGGATTAATTTTCCGGAAGGTTCACTTAATAAAAAACCGTTGCTTATCAAGGCAGCGGTTTTTTATTTATTTTTATCAAATTTTATTAACGAACGGTTTCTTTATGTGAAACCAGCGAGATCCTTTCCGATTCCAGGCGTTCTTTCCACCTGCCGTTAATAAGGGCGTCCAGCTCTATATGCGCGTTCCTGTACTGGGGGAACCTCTTGACCAGATCCCCTGACAGCACGCTCGGGTGAACGGCCAGTTCACTCACTCCCTCACTTATATTACCGATCATCGCGGATAAGATGCCGTCATCTATCCTGTGTGAATGAAAATGACCGCAAAAAACATCATTGTATTTCAGCGATGTTCCGGCGATCAGTTTTCTTCCCCTTAAAGCGAATACCCGCAACCCCCCGTAACGGGCAAGGTCTTTTATCGCAAAACTTTTCTTGATCGCGGCAGGGTTCTCCAGCGGGATCCTTATGTAAGGTATTTTAAATTCCGATGCCAGTTTTAACGTGACATCAAAGAGCTCGGGGAACATGTGGACATGTTCATGACTGTCCAGGTGTGTTACGGAAAGGCCTTCTTTCAGAACCTTCTCTATCTGTTCCCTGAATTCCAGATAGACCTGTCCCGGCCTGATCTTCCGCAGTAAGTATCTCAAGCCGAAGCTTTTATAATCCGCGGGGAAGGTCCCGTCCTTGTTCAGTATCGTGTCTATTCTCGACCTGTCCTCCGTGCAGGGTGGAAGACTTCCCGTTAATGTCATATGAACGCCTACATCGGTCCTCCCGATATTCCTCAGCATCTCCGCGGCCTGCTGAAAACGGGCGCCGACCGCCATGACGCTGACCCCCGTTATCCTTCCACAGCGGTAACATCGTTCCACGGCCTCATTTAGCGAGTCCGAGAACCCGCAATCATCGGCGTTTATGATCAGGAATTTCATTGCCGCCCTCCGGCCACCTTTAATCTCACCTTTATCATATCGCGCAATGTCGCCCAGATAACAGGGATCCTGGCGATATATGATCTCCCTCCGGCTCTGGGGTGGAACACAAGCGGATATTGACGCACCCTGGCATTTTTCTTCCTGGCGTGCAGAAACAGTTCCACATCAATAAACGGGCTGAATGAGACGAACTCCAGGTCCCTTACAAGCTCTTTCCTCACTACCTTATATCCCGAGTTTATGTCTTTAATGTTAAGGCCGAACAGCAGCTGGACTGTCTTATTATAGATGCCGGAAATGATCTTTCTCTTAAGGGTGTCGCCTTTTTTTATTTTGCTGTACCCTGTCACGATCTCAGCGTTACGAATAAGAGGAAATGACGCCCTGACATCTTCAACGCTTACCGGCATATCTGAATCCATATACACGATCACGTCCCTGGATGCCTGCCGGAAACCTTCCGCGAAAGCCCCGCCGAATTTGGTATTCTGGTCCAGGCGGAACGATCTTACCGGACCATCGCGCCGCGCAATTTCATCCACGATCTCACCGCAACCGTCCGTAGACCCGTCATCCACAATCACTATCTCATAATCTTCCGTGAGCTCTTCGGCTACGGATCTTATCCTGCTGATGGTGTCTTCGATGTTGTCCTTCTCGTTGAACATCGGCATCACGAATGATATGCTTAAAGACGCGTTCATGTGTCCTTCCATTTGCCAATTACCTCTCGTAGGGCTTGTTGGTGATAAGCACATATTTCCCCGACTCAAAAACAGGTTCCATATAAAGGTCTCCCCTGCTTTCCTTCACCTGGTTATAGTGCTTTACCTGGATAATACCCCACACCCTTTCTTCGCGGGATATAAATTGGAGCAATTTATGATATGGATGGATATCCTCTACCTCTGTCCTGCCGGTATAAAAAGCTACACCCCGCCGGTGATCGCATTCGCCTCCCACAGGTTCGGTGTCTTTGGCAAGCTCCTCAAATCTGTGCGACAGGATCTTACTTGATTCGAACGTTTCAATAATGGGCAGCACCAGTGTCACCAGTGGTATGACCATAAGCACTGCCGTAAGGGTGATAGTGGAAAATAGAAAAAGTCTTTTCCTCGCCCAGAAGAAAACAGCCGACAGGATCGTGCCCAGCGCAAATACCGTCTCGCATAACACAACCGGGTTAATTGCCTGGGGATACCTGTATTTTATCACAAAAAAAACACCTGCCAGGCTTGCGATCCCGAGAAAAAGGTAAAGATAATACGACAGGTCCATGAATACCGTTACCGCGGCTTCACGGCCCTTGCCGGCATCCCTGATAAAGCTTTCCCAGAATCTTCCCGTCATTATCGCGATAGCCGGAAAAAGAGGGAAAATATAAGTGGGTAATTTTGTCCTGGATACGGAGAAAAAAAGGAATATCGTTAAAACCCAGAGGCCAAGAAACAGCCTGTGTGAATCCAGACGGGAAATAAAATCATCTTTCCGGTACAAAAACCATGCCCCCAGCGGCAGAAAAGCGCTCCACGGGAAAAAACCGACCATTATGACGGGAATATTGTAAAACGCCGACGAGCCTATCCTGTGTTCGGGCTCCATGAACCTCATGATATTATGGAATCCGAAAAATTCATCAATAAACGTGGATCCGTGCACCTTCGCTACAAGGACATACCATGGCAGGCATACCGCTAAAAAGACAAGAATGCTTAAGACTATCGGAACATCTTTCAGGGATCTCCACCTCCCGCCGGTTATCACGTACAAGCCGATAACTGCTCCCGGGATCATCAGGCCTATTGGCCCCTTTGTAAGCACCGCAAACCCCGCCATAATAGCAGACAAAAGATAATACGCTTTTTTCCCGGATATCCACGCTAAAATAAAAAATAAAAAGCAGAATATGATAAATACGGTAAGCACCATGTCGGTAACGCACCCCCGGGCCAGGACCTGGTATAACACGCTGGTAGCCATTATCAAGCCCGAGAGAAAGCCGCACAAAGGCGAAAACATGACACGGCCGATCAGGTATATACCGATAATCCCTCCCATAGCGAATACAACCGAGGGGAGCCTTGCCGAGAATTCACTTATGCCAAAAGTTTTATAGCTCAACATGATCAGCCAGTAATATAATACGGGTTTTTCGAACTGGGGCTTGCCGAATATCATCGGTGTCACCCATTCATCGGACTCGAACATCTCGCTGGCTGTCTGGGCGTAAAAAGTCTCATCAGGGTCGGTCAAAGCCATCTTACCCAGACCGAAAAGAAACAAGAACGCGCATACAGCAAGCAATATTATTAGCTGATATAAGGTCCGCATCAAACCATACTCCTGAGCCTTCTCACTCTTTCCTCAACAGGGGGATGTGTGGAAAAAAGACCGGCGATCATACCTCCTCTTAGAGGGGAAACTACGAACAAGTGTGCTGTCTGAGGGGCCGCGTTAAATCCAGCCCGCTCAGAGGAGCGGGACATGTCTTCGAGAGCCCGGGCCAGGCCGCGTGGATCCCCCGCGATCTTCGCGCCAGCTGCGTCTGCCTCATATTCCCGTGACCTCGATATGGCCAGCTGGACAAGAAACGCCGCAAGAGGGGCCAGTATGCTTATTGCCAGGAGCCCGATAATATTTCCTGAACCCCTGCGGTCCCTGGACATACCTCCGATGAGAGCGCCCCAGCGGGCCATATATCCCAGCATCATTACCGCACTGGCAAGAGCCGCTGTAACCGTCATTATCAGGGTGTCCCTGTTCCGGACATGGGCCAGCTCATGCGAAATAACCCCCTTCAACTCTTCCTCATCAAGCATGTCCATAATACCCTTGGTCAGGCATAATGCCGCGTTTTTCGGGCTTCTCCCGGTCGCGAAAGCATTGGGCATGGCCGTCTGAATTATATACACACCGGGGCAGGGTATCCCCGCGTTCCGGGACAGCTCTTCAACGGTGCCGTATATTCCGGGGAACCTGTCCCGCGGCAGTTCCTTCGCGCGGTACATGGCACGCACTATCCTGTCGCTGAACCAAAAACTTATAGCATTGATGATCAACGCTATAAAAAACGCGGTCAAGGCTCCATGCGGACCCCCTATAAATCCTCCGACCCATATAAGTATAACCGACAGAATAACAAGCAACAAAGCCGTTTTCACGTGATTCATCATTTACTCCTTTTAGACCGATATATATAATAAAGGAGATAAATAATAAAGTCAATACGTTATTTGGGTGGGAATTCCCCGTTATTTGAAAACAAGCTCTCTCTTGACATAAGTATCAAAAAAGGATATACTGATGCTGATCATCGGTAGGTATATTCAAAACAGGAGGAAATAAATGCGAAAAGCCCTTGTTCTGATAATGGTTGTGGCAATGATGTGCACCTTTTATCCAGCTGATTCCCATGCCGGTCCATGGACTCTTGATCAAGGCAAAATCTGGCTGGAGATCTTCGGCAGGTATTTTCACGCCAGCAGATATTTTGATTCGAAATATCAGTTAGGAAAATGGGAAAATGGCGGCTGGTCATCGATCTTTGACGTGGAGGGTAAACTGGAATACGGCGTAACGAATACCTTCAACCTTATCCTGGGAATACCCTACTCCTGGAGCCAGTGGAGAAACGATTGGGGTAAAGTGAACGCAGACTGGGGACATTTTAAGAATGAAGGGTTTAAATCCATCAATTTCGGATTTAAATACAGGCTCACGCTCGAGCCCCTGGTCTCCGCGGTCCAGTTAAAGGCCTTTATACAGCCTCGAGGACAAGACATAAACAAGCAGCCGGAACTCAGCGAATACGGCGACGCCCTGGAGCTGCGGGGGCTTCTTGGACAATCGTGGAAAGTTTTCGACGGTAACCAGATGTACTTCTCAAGTGAAGCCGGATATCTATGGAGGTCCAAAAGAAAGATAGCCTCCAGCAAGTACGCGAACGCTATTCCGATACTCGTGGAAGGAGGGTTCGCTCCACTCGACTGGCTGATGTGTAAAGGTGAGATCGACTGTTACATCTCGCATGCCGGCACCGGAACGATCAAAGACACCTACACATGGCGCGCGGGGCCTATAATCAGCATACTTGGAAGGGGCTTCAGCAGCATTCAAAAAGGTGAGAATTTTCCTGAACAAAAGTACAGTTTAAACGTTGAACTGCAGTACGGACAGACATTTTTGGGACGCGGTGATCCGGGTGACCGGTGGGATTATAATGACAGGGTAAGCGCGGCCCAGGAGTTTGTCTGCAAAGTGCAGCTGTTATTCTGACCTAGAAACTATGCTCCTTGACGAATTTGATGACCTCGTCAAGCTTGGCGTCCGCTATTGATATACACGTATCCGCACAACCGTAATAAAGTCGAATATTCCCATCTTCAACTATCGCCGCGCTCGGAAAAATTACGTTAGGCACATCGCCCACTCGCTCATAAAGTTCAGTAGGAGCTAACAGGTAATCCCGGGTCCGATAGAGGACCTTCCACGGTTTGTCAAGGTCAAGCAAAGCGCCGCCGACATAATAGACATACCCGTTACAACTTGTCCATACCCCGTGATAAAGAAGCAGCCAGCCTTCCCCGGTCTCAATTGGAGCCGGCCCCGGTCCTGTCTTTGTGGATTGCCAGCCGTTGTTGACCGTACCGAACACGAACCTGTGGCATCCCCAGTACACAAGATCAGTGCTCACCGAATAGAATATGTCGCCAAACGGGGTATGTCCCCTGTCGCTTGGCCGGTGAAGCATCGCGAACTTGCCGTCGATCCTGCGCGGGAATATCACGCAGTTCCGGTTCGCCGGCGGGAGAGGGTTTTCCATCTGTTTGAAGACCTTGAAATCCTTTGTAGTTGCCAGGCCGATACATGGCCCCTGTGGAGAATCAATACACCAGGTAAAATAAAATATGTCGTCTATTTTGGTTAGACGCGGATCATAGGTGCGCGCCGGTATCGGGATCTCCGGATCATCGCTTTCCATTTTTAACGGCTCAGCGTCGATATGCCATTTGATACCGTCTTTACTTCTTCCTGCGTGCATGGTAAAACTGAGGTCTATTTCATCCACGCGGAATATGCCGGCATACCCGTCCCCGAAAGGGACGATAGCGCTGTTATGTATACTGTTCGCCCGGGGAACAGCGCTGGGTGTTATAATCGGATTCCCCTCATAACGCTTGAAAACCGTCTCATTGGCCATTTTTTTTGCTCCTATCTTTTGGCTTTCTCCAGTTCCTTCCGCATCTTCGCCGCTGCTTTTTTTAGTTCTACGGCCGGGTCAGCATTCTTGAAAATGACCATCTGTATCGCGTTGTTCACGAATCTTGTGCTGGCGTCCCATCCAAGGACCGGCGGGGGGCCTTTAGCGTCCCTGGCCTGCTGCGTAAGAACCCTTTTGAACTTTTTATCCATTGGCAGGCTTTTCCATGTATCAATGTTCGGCGGCAGATAAGAATCCTCTGTCTCAAGCGAAGCTTCATACAGTTCTGTCTGAATATCCGTCCGGGAAAGGAACTTTATAAATTCCCATGCTTTGTTTTTCATCCTGGACCTGGAAAACACCCCCATTATCCTGCCGCCTATAAACGCGGTGCGCCTGCCCGAAGGGCCTTTGGGCAGCATGGCAATGCGCCACTTGCCTTTTATCTCCGGCGCGCTCAGAGTCAGGCTGATTATCTTCCAGCTCCCGGATATGGCCAGCGGGTAATCGCCGGTGCGCATCCCCTGTTCAAACGGAACACTGGTCCTCGGGACCCCTTCCTTATACAGCCGGGCGAAAAAATCCAGGGCCTCTACCCCTTTCGGGGAATCGATCGTAACTTCAGTATAATCCTTGTTATAGAAACTCCCTCCCGCCTGCCATAGAAAAGGCGCAAACCCTATCCATCCCAGTGATCCCCAATCCATCACCATCCCCTTATCCTGCGCCCTTAAATCCTTCAGTATAGCCGTCAATTCTTCCCAGGTCGCGGGGGGGTCCGGAACAATATCCGTCCGGTAATACATTATATATTCTGACATATCCAAAGGGACACCAAATACTTTGTTCCCGACTTTAGTGGATTCCACTATGCCGGGGAAATTCTTTTTTTCCAGTTTCGCGATATCTTCCGGGAATTCCGCCCTTAGATCTATCAATGCCCCCAGTTCTCCGAATTGCATGCCCCAGGTCAGGCCCATTGTCCCTATATCCGGCGTCACGCCGCCCGCTATGGAAGTAAGATATTTACTGTGAGCATTCCCCCATGAAATAGCCTGGCATATGACTTCGACTCCGGTTTTTTCCGTGAACTCTTTGCTTAACCGCATTATGGTCTGGGCCTGGGCCTCGCAGCCGACCAACCACATTGTGATCTCATTCTTTTTTACGGAAGGACCACACCCCGAACAAGAGAACGCGTATAGTGCGATCAAAAAACACGATAAGACCTTTTTGATCATAAAAGCGTTATCTCCTTTTTAATGGGTCATTTAAGGGGTCGCACACTAACATTGTGAGGGCCTGACCCCTATACTATACTCTGGCGAAAAAGTCCTGGATGACTATTGCCGCAGCTCCTACAGCGATGGCGTCTTCCCCCAGACTGGTAGGAAGTATCTTCACTATCTTCACCGATTCTTCATAGGCCCATCTGCGGACAGATTTCCTTACGGCGGTGAAAAACATGTCTCCCGCCTGCTCTATGCCCCTGCCTATCACGACAACTTCCGGATTAAAAAGATTGACCAGAAAAGCGATCTTGGCCCCAAGGTATTCACCCGCGTCCTCTATGATCCTCCTGGCGACCTCATCCCCTTTATCAGCGGCTTCTATCAAAATATTAAGGCCTATTTTCTCCGGATCGCCCTGGGCCATCTCCAGGAGCTGCGCGCCCTCGCCAGGATGCTCGGCCAGATAGGCGCGGGCCCTCTGCAACATGCCCAGGTCCAGACCTCTGGAGCGCATGCAGCAGCCATATCCGTAGCTCGCCCAGCATTTCTCCGGCTCAGCTTCTATATCGGTCCGTGGCGGGTTCAGATTTAATTCCCCGGCGCTCTTGCTGGCCCCGTAGTAAAGTTCTCCTTTTATGATAAGCCCGCAGCTTGAATCAGAACACACATAAATAAGGTTCTCCGCGCTGCTGATCGCCCCCATACCTGACCACCTCTCGCCAAACGCGGCAAGCGTGGCATCATGTTCTATGACAGTACGAACGCCGAATTTAGTCTCAAGCTGGTCCAGAAGCCCGGTATAATTCACGATATTTTCTTGTTCGACCGCATATCTGACAGTTCCCTTGTATCTGTCTATGACCCCCCAGATACCGACCCCTATACCCTGCAGATCAGAAGCTGACACACCTGACTTTTCTACAAGTTTCTCGGTCATATTCATTGCTTTCGCGCAGAAGCCTTCAAACGATTCTTTTTCTTTTTCGATCTTCTCTTTGGCGACGATCTTCCCGTTCACATCCAGCATGACCGCTACCATGGAAGCGCCTATCGCAAGATGAGGGGCGCCCAGATCTATTCCAATGCTGTAGCAATAGTTAGGATTAAGTTCCAACAGCTCGGGCCTTCTCCCCCCCGAAGAAATATCAAGACCGGTCTCAAAAACAAGCTTGTTCTTTACGTACTTGCTCACATAATTAGAGACCGTCACGATGTTCAGATCCGTTAATCTTGAGATCTCCGCGCGGGATATCTCTCCGTTCCTGCGTATGGTATCAAGTATGCTGAGGTTTCTCCGGTTTTTCTCCGACAACTTGGCTTCTTTATCCATAAAATCTTTCATGACACTCCCCCTCTGGTGCGTTAGAACTGCCTGCTTTCCCGGGAAACCGGCTTAGCATACCATTCACTTATGACCTCCTCGGCCGGTTTATTCTGGGGAGTAAATCCTCGGTTGTACTTTCCGCCCATGTGCACATTGGTCCCCCAGTACCACCAGTACTGTCCATAATACCACTCTTTTTCATAAAAGATATTCATCAGGACCCTGTAATAATCCGCCTGCAGCCTCAGATTGACCTCTCTTCTCGGCGCATGCTCCCAGGGGCGGATCGCGGCTCCATCGCATGAATTGCAGCCGATCTCAGGGAAAATTATCGGCTTACCCGTTTGCTTCTGAAAACCTTCCATCTCCTTGACCCACTTAGCCCATCCTTCTTTTAATTCCTCGTATGTAGGGTCCATTTTTTCGGTCAGTGGGAAATAAGCGTTTATGCCGACATAATCAAGGGCATCCCAGAAACGGATATCCATATACCTGTCCCAGTGCGCGGCATAGGTCAAAAGTCCCGAGTAATTCACCCGGATCTTCTTTATCATGTCCTTCCACATATATCCTTTAGTCGTTGCCGCGGTTGATAGTTCGGTGCCGATACACACCAGCTCGACCTTTTCATTCTTCGCGATCTTTACATAGTACATAATAAAATCCGTGTATCGTTTGAACCACTGTTCCCAGTCCGCTTCCTTTAAACTGCCTATTTCTCCTCTCCAGCTTCCATCGGATTTGTCCAGAATGTCGAGATGAGGCTTCAGCATGACCTTTAACCCGAGCTTATGGGCCTGCCTGATGGCATGTATCAGCGCCTCATCAGAAGGGGTGGTCTTGCTTCTTTTTATATCACCGGACCAGCAGTTTGTCTGGTACCAGGTCACCAGGATCCCTGCCCAGTCTGCCCCGGTCTTTCTTAAAGCTTCCATCGATTCGTCGGAGGCGGGTCTAAGATATCCGTCTTTGGCCCAGGAAGCATAACAGATACCTTTCTGGAATTCCAGGGGCGGCTTTACTCCTTTTGTGAAGATCTTAACGCCTACTACAATAAGCGCCAGTACGACCAGCAAAGCTATTATTTTAGTTTTCAGATTCATCCCCTGTCCTTTCTTTTGCGGGAGGCGGATTTATCCGATCCTGAATTCGGCGTTCGATGGATAGAACCCCTGCATTATCGGATTTATCTGCCAACCCTCACGTTATCAATATATATCGGGCCGGAATACTTCGGCTTCCGGTTAGACACTATTCTTATGGCTATCTTCCTTACATCTTTCGCGAATTCCTCATTGGGGACAACCCTTTTCCAGTCATAGCTTCCAGGTTCGATGCTGGCGGTGATCGTGGTCCATTCCCCGGGGATAAGCAGCACGCTTCTGTTCATCTCAACAAATTTCCAGTTGCTGCCAACGGTAAGGATCAATTTGGCCTTGAGCCCGACAGGGGCGTCCGCCGGCAGATAAATATCCGCGCTTATGACCCTGTATGGGCTAATGTCCAGGTAATGCTGTATTTCCACGAGCCCGGCAGACCAGATATCTCCGGGAAAATCCGTCATCACTTTCATGCTGGAATTCCCATGGGATGCCGCGTCACTGGAGAGCACCGCTTCGGTGGCCACATAATCGGTTTTGCTTTTCGCCCATACGGGAACCTCCCAGCCATGCAGGTCCGTCTCAAAGTTATAAAACACCCTTTCTTCCGTTATGGGTTTTGTGGACGGCACGGCTTCACTGCCTGCCTCTTTCGACGGTTTCCCGGCCTTTTCTTCCAACGCTTTCCTGCCGCATCCGGTAAGCAAAACCGAAAAAGAGGTGACCAGAACCACACACAACACGAACAAATCAAACCGAAGATTCCTCATCCCTTCTTTCCTTTCGTTAATTTTATGCTCTATTCCAGGCAAAGCATGGATATTACCCGGCTAGAGAGAAAATCCCTTCCAGCTATACCGCGAGCCTGGATCTTATTAAAACCATTTATCGGACAGACTGATCGATCCTTATTACTTTATAAGTCTTATATTATCAAGATATATAGGTCCCGTATATGCCGGTTTCCCGTTTGATATAACCCTTATGTCTACTTTCCTTACATCCTGGCGAAAAGCATCATCGACCTGCACCCTTCTCCAGTCTATGCTTCCTGCCTTCAGGTCAGCCTTTATAGTAACCCATTGTCCCGGGATCAGGTTATAAGACCTGCTCATCTCAACCCATTTCCACGCGTCGCCGACGGTAAGGATCATCTGTGTCTTCAAACCGAGTGGCGCGTTCGCGGGAAGGTATATGTCGTAAGCTATCGCGCTGTATTCGCTCCAGTCGAAATACTGCATGACCTCCACGATGGCGCCGGTCCACCTGCCGCCTGGAAACTCCACATCGATCTCAAGGCTCTGCTTCCCCTGCTTCGCGAAATTATTCGAAGGCTTGATCTCCTTCTGGACATGATCGGGCTTTTCATAAGCCCAGTCCGGAATGTCCCATCCCTGCAGGCCGTTCTCAAAATCAAAGAGAACCGTCTCTTCCGCCGCTTCACAGACAAAAGATGCCCCGAAAAGCAGACCAGCCAAAGCAAGTACAAGTGCTACCTTTTTCATTTAAAACCTCCTTTTTGCATTTCTTCTTCCTTTTTCTCGAACTTTTTAAGCCACTTCGTCACCACTTCTTCCGCTTTTTTATCGTTAATCGTAAAACCAAGCGGGCTCCACCTCTCCTGCGGCATATACTGCCAGAGATAATATCCCTTGAACCACGGCCTATTGCTGAAGGACTCGAACATCGCCTGTAAGCAATCGGCCTGTTCCCGTTGGTCTTCCCGGTTTGATATAGCTACCCATGGCTGCCGGTTGGTGCCATCCGTTGAAGTATATCCTATTTCGGTCAGAATGATGCCTTTATCAATAAGCCCCTTTCCCTTGAGCCATTCCTGCATCTCATCGGCCTTCTTATCCCATGCTGCCACCAGTTCCTCCAGGGTAGGATCGTTCTTGGTAGTCAGTGGAAAATACGCGTCAATGCCTATATAATCCAATTCGTTCCAGAACGGGACTTCCTTATACTCTGTCCAGTTCGCTGAGTAGGTAAGCTGGCCTTTAAAGATCTCCCGGACCTTCGCTATGATATCCTTCCACCTTGGGTTCCAGACGTCAAAAGTTGTCCCTTCGAGTTCCGTTCCCACTGATAATATCTCCACATTGTTCTCCTGAGAGAAAACCGCGTACCTCAAGATGAACTCCTTATAGGAGTCAAACCATTCTTCGGAAGGAATGATGTTTATCCTGGCTTCGTCCGTCCGCGGATCGACATGAGGCTTCATCATGACCCTCAAGCCGAGCTTATGGCAGGTCTCCACCGCGTGTTTCAGGGATTCATCGGTCGGGGTGTCTCCGTCTGGCTTGTCATTGGTAAAGACCACCTTTGAATCAAGATCATCCTGGTACGCGGGGATCATTATCGATATTGTATCAAAACCCATCTCCCGCAGGCGGATAAGCGTAAAATCCGACGCGGGCGTTGACAGCTCATCCGCCATCCAGGAAGTGTACACGGCCCCCTGCTGGAAAGATCTTTCATTGAGAGGAACAACCGGGGCAGACAGTTCTTCCATCAGCTTGTCCGCTTCTTTTCTTTTGGACTCGTCTTCTCCCCTGGCAAGATACTCCTCTTTAGGGACTGTTGCCGAAGGATTGTGGCTTTTGGGCCCGAATATCTCAACTTCCCATATCGATATACCCCAATTTTCTTCCACTTTTTCCGTGCCCAGTATCTTGATATAGCGGCACTTTACCGGGGGGAACTCGGCTTCCATGGCCCCGCCCTTACAGTTCTCTTCCCGGTATACCTCCTGCCACTTTTTCGCGTTCTTCGAGACAAGTATCCTGTATTTACTGGCGTAGGCCCTTTCCCACCGGATGATAACGTTGTTAACAACGCTCTCACCCCCGAGGTCAAAGTATATCCACTGGGACGCTTCCTCGTAATCACTCGACCACCTTGTCAATGTATCCTCATCCGCGGCACCCATCGGGTTCGGCGCCGGCGCCCAGTCAGGGGTCGTGTCAAAACTTGAAGCCTCCGCGGCAGCAACTGGAATGTAATAGAGCGGGGTGTCCGGCGCGACTTCCACGATCTCTAATGAAGCTATCGGCTTATTCCCGGAGCCAACGGCTTTTTCTCCCACGGCAGGCGGCTCTTCTTTTTTCGCGCAACCGTAGTTCAGCAAACATGTTGAAAATACTAATAGTGTCATCAGAATCACTGTTTTTTTCATCCGTTCTCTCATCCTTCCCAAATATGTCATCCCTTCAACTCTGTCAGGGCTATTCCTCTAATAATGTATTTCTGGAACATCAGATATACCACAAGCATGGGGATGGTGGCCACTACCGCGCCTGCCATTACCATGGCATAATTGGCACCGAACTGCCCGGTAAGGACCGCCAGGCCCAGGGGGATCGTCCGCATGCTGCTGTTGTGTATGATAACCAGGGGCCATACGAAATTATTCCATTGCTGCAAAAACGTGAATATCGCCAATGTAGCCAGGACCGGCTTTATCAGGGGTAATATTACAGATATGTATATCCTGAACTCGCTGCACCCATCGATCCTGGCGGCATCAATAAGGTCATCCGGTATGCTGTAGATGAACTGCCGGTTAATGAAAATACCGAACGCGCACCACGCCATCGACGGTATGATAAGGCCTTTATACGTGTTCAGCCAGCCGAGATTCTTTACGATGATAAAACCCGGTATTATGTTCACCTGCCACGGTATCATGAGCGAGGCAAGGAACACAAAAAATATCTTGTCCCTTCCCCAAAACCTGTGTTTGGCGAACGCGTACCCGGCAAGGGATGTCGCGAAAACATTGAATAACGTTATACAGCCGGCCACAAAGATACTGTTGAACAAGTACCTGATCATGGGAACCATGCGAAAAAGATCCTGGTAAGGCTCGATCGTGGGGTTCTTGACGATAAAGCTCGGGGGAAAAGCCTGTATCTCTTCAAGGGGTTTGATCGAGGTCACGAACATCCACACATAAGGAATGGCCATGGTGACCGCGCCCGCGATAAGGAATATGTAGATATACGTCTTTATCCCCAACGAGTCTTTTCTTATGCCTATTTCGTGAACAGCTGCCATTTTAATCCGTCTCCATCTTCCTCTAGTAATCTACTCTAGATTCTCCCATAAGACTTTTATTGACCATAGTAAGTATAAACACGCAAAAAGCGATGACATAGGCCAGAGCCGAAGCATATCCCATCTGAAACTTCATAAATCCTTTATCATACAGATAAGCAACAATAGTAAGCGCAGAGTTTAATACCCCTCCGATGCCTCCCTGCTCGCCGGTCATAATATACACCTGCTCAAAGACCTGGAAACTGAAGATAAGGCTCATCAGTGACACGAATACCAGTGTCGGTTTCAGCAACGGCAGCGTTATATGAAAGAATTTCCTCCAGAACCCTGCACCGTCTATCTCAGCGGCCTCATACATGGTATTGGGGATGGTCTGAAGACCGGAGAGAAAAAGGATCATGTTATACCCTACGCCGGCCCAAACGGACATTATCATGATGGACGGCAGGGTCCATTCAGGGCTGGCCAGCCAGTCTATCGGCTGTCTCCCAAATTTTATCAGGAAAAAATTAAAGAGCCCGTACTTCTCGCCGGCATACAGCCATTTCCATATAACGGATACCGCGATGATCGCGGTAACCGTGGGCAGGAAGAACAGGGATTTAAAGAAGTTCTTGAATTTGATCTTCTGGTCTATAGCTACCGCCAGTAAAAGCGATACACAAATACCTATCGGAACAACTCCCGCGACATAAAATACGGTATTTCGCATAGCTTTCCAGAATAAGGGATCGTCAAAAAGGATGCTCTTATAATTCTGCAGACCCACGAATTTGGGCATATGGACAACATTATATTCGGTGAAAGAAAGAAAAAACGAGGCGATCAATGGGACAAGCTGAAAGATGAAAAACAGTATAGCGGGTAATGCTATGAATAGATAAGAGCTCTTTTGTCTGTTGAGTTTTTGCCAGAATGTTTCTTTTTCCATAAGTTTTTAAAATTCTTTTATAAAAAATGAATTAAAAACAATAAAAAAGAGCATATAAACAATATTATTTTACAAAAAATCTGCTATTTTGTCAACTTATCGATTCTTAACACACAAATCCCGATCACGATACCGGTGTAAATGTATCTACGATCTGGGTTTGCTCTTCCGCTGTTATCTTATACCCCCTGGAAGATGCGGGAACAAGCAACATCTCCCCTCCGGGAACCGCTTTCGGAATGTCATGGCCACTGCCGCCAATAATGACCTTTGCGCCGCCTTTGACCGCAACCATGGTATGAAAGCTTTTAACATCGTCATATCCCAGCTCAGCGCCTTTACTCATGCTTATCCTGCGTACTTCCATGCCTTTATCCTCAAACCCGCCCGGAAGACGTTCCACCCGGACAGTAGCGGTTTCCTCAATGATATCAGGCTCTCCCATGCCACAGACCTGGACCCTTATCTCGTTAATCCTGTCAATGTCAAGCCTCTTTTCAGCCCCTTTTCTCGGATAATCCGGAAAGTAATACCTGACAGGGTAGGTCGCTCCATCCTCCAGCGACTGGGTCGGTCCTGGTATCTGCGGTTCAACAACCTCAATGCCCGGCCCCAGCGCGTGCAGGGTCCCCTGCGGGACCGGGATCACATCCCCGGGCTCAACGGAAAGATGATTATAGTAACTTTCCAACTCCTTTTTCCCGTCCAAAACCTGCTCAATAAGCCTGGATATGCTCTCGCTTTTGTCTTTGATATCCGGGATCGCGGCAATGACATCGCCGGCCTCTGTCAGTGTATCTTTATCCCCCTGTTTTTCAAGTTCATCTATGAGCATGTTCAAGGCCTTGCCGTATCTTTCGAGGGCTTCCCTGTACTTATCTTTGATCTGCTCGCCGTATTTTCCGACAGCCTCGGGATCAAACCCGATTATGAGCGTTGGATGCTCCCCGGCTATGGACCTGTTAATGCCCGTTACCACCCACAGCTCATTCTTCGCGTCGTGGAACTGGACGGATAACCGGTCCTTTGGCGTCAATATCTTCACCAGCGGGAGCAGGCGGCCAAAGGCATTGACCACATCCTGCCCGAGGATCTTCTCCGGCACGAGTTCCATTATCCTGGCCATGGGAATGGTTTCACCGCTGACAACAGCGATAGAGCTCTTACCTCCTGCCTCAGCTCCATACCAGTATTCGCCTATACCGCCCGTCCCCCATATCTTCGGTTCCTTATAAGGCCTCAGATATATGGGACTGCCGTTCTCTATAGCGCTGATTATTTTCTCCTCTGAAGAATTATTGCCTGTCTTCATTTAATCCTTCCCCTGTTATTGTCCGGAACTCCCCCTTACCTTCTCAGCGAGAGCCGGTATTACCTTTTCCAGGCCTATTGCTACTATCTCTTTTGCCCGTTTCGGAGTGTCTGCGATAGCGTAGTTCCTGAACTCCGGGGCATTTCCGGACGGCCTTAAATGGGATATCTCGCCGTTAGAGAAAAATATCCTTACGCCGTCGATATAATTTATGCCTTTTATACCGGAAAACCCGTGCTTACCGGTAAAAACCGACTGCAGTTTTTCCTTGATATCATGAAACTCACTTCCGGTATCAAATTTTCGCGCGTTTCCATTCAAATATGTGACAAGGGCTGTCCCATCCTCGTTAAAATCCACCTGGCTGACATCTTGCTCCTGCGCTGGAGAAATGAACTGAATAACTGCTTTACTTTTTTCCACGGGAAATTCTTTTTTTCTGTCAGCGCATGTGAAACGGCCGGAAAGCTTGTTGATCAGATCAGAGATCGGGATACCTCTGGCATTTGCCATCCTTATAACACATAGTAAGGGCAGTACCGCGTCCCTTGTGGGAAGGGCTTTAAGCGTCTTATGGTTTATATCAAGATCCGATCCGGTGAGAAAACCGCCATTGGACTCCCATGAAAATACATTCCATGAAACTCCGGCATGGTTTTTCAGGGACTCGTTCATCGCCGCAATAACGTATGGTGAACCTATCTTTGTCTGCATCAGCTCAACTCCTTTATTTATAAACACTTCTGCGATTGCGTCATTAGCGCTTACAGGAACGGCGGCAGCGTTTATCCGGACACCCATTTCCTCAAGCCCCAGCACTGTTAAGAGTCCCAGTATATCTCCGGTCACATATTTTACTTCATCCGTTGGCTTGCCGTTACGGTAAACACGATATACCAGAAGGGGCCTGTCAGAATCACCGTCAAGGGATATACCGATATCCAGCGCTTTTTCGTTCATGGTCTTCCTGAAGACGGCCATAGTCTCACTCGAAACACTTTCCGTGTCCACCGGGACAAATTCCGAACTTCGGAGCGACTCCGGAGCCATGACTTCTGCTCCGAGACGTTCGAAAATCGTCTTTACCGTGTCCCTTCCCACTGCTGAATGCTGGTACAAAAACACTTCCGCGCCTTTTAGGAATGAACCGCCAAATACATCCACATAACGGTCGATATATTCACTTACCGCTTCTCCTTCATATTCATCACCCTTTAAGAGCGCCATGGCATCATCCGCCGCACCGGAGTTGAACATTCCTTTTTCGTCGAACAGGAGACCATGAGATGGTGTGGCGTTCACCTTGTTTCTCTCTCCGGCAACGCTGGCCAGGATGTCCTCTTCATCCGACTTCAATACCTCCCCTGACCTTTTCGTGAACTTTATCCCGTTCCTGTCCGCGGGTATGTGGCTGCCCGTTACCATTACGCCGGGGATGCCCCTCTTCATGGCGTAAGAGGCGAGCGCCTGGCTAATGGTAAGCCCCTGGTCATCGGCCTTTCCGCCCATGTCCCGTATAGCGGCAGCCACGGCTCCCTTGATCCTTGGAGTGCTCGGCCTGCGGTCGCCTCCCAGAGCGACCGCGCTTCCAGCCTTAAATTCGCCTGTCTTTTCCAGATAAGCAATGAACCCCCTCGTATTTATGTAACACTCCATATCACTCATGTTCTCGACCGTATCCCTGAGCCCGCTCGTGCCGAACCTCAATCTTTTGAATTTTTCGTTCATATCATCAATTCTTCCCGCGGCTTACGGCGTCTATCGCTCCCTCTCTTCTTTTCTCCAGCTCTTCAGCGCTCACGCCGAACATCTCGTTGTAAGCTTCTCCGAACGATATCTTATTAGCGAAGATGGGAACATTATAGGTATTGTCTTTATCCCTCAGGTCCGTTGATTCCGCCACCATCATATCAACGGGGCCGCTCCTGGTCAGCAGTGTGCCGTGACGCATCCCCTCCTCCAGTACCAGGGGGTCCCGCGCGCTGCCGATGGATCTATAGATGCCGCTGTTTTTCTTGAGCATGGTCTTGCCGGCCCGGAAACTAAGGATGGAAAAAGCGTCTGTCATATCAACGTCGGTGAGACCCGAATCCTTTACTACGCTCCTCTTGATCTTGCCCGTACCATTGATAGAACTGTTGATTATCACCGAATCTCTCACTTCAATACCGTCACCGACCGTTGAATTAATGATAATATTGCCGTTTTCATCACGTTCATCCGGGATGTTTTCGACTTTTCTCGCGATCATGCCCGACGGCCCTTTATCGTTCAATGCCAGGTATTTTCTCCTCATGGCGGTGTGCTGGCCTATATCCGTCCAGAAAACATCTTTTCCAAGGTCAAGGACCTTCAGACTGAGTTCCCTGTTATATCTATCTTTGAATGTCTCCCTTACCTTGCTGATCTTCTCAAAAAAGTCAGGCACCATACCCCGCGGCCCGGCCAGGGCCCGGGGTCCCGCGTCCTGTTCCAGAACAGCCTTCCACCTGTCCGTATCCCCCCGCATGGCAAACGCCATAAGGACATACGGGTCAAAATCAATGGATACCCCCTGCGCTCTGATATCCCCGGCAAAAACCTCCTCTAAGATATCCATCACCTGATAAGAAACGGCAACAGGGCCAAGGCTTATCCCGGCATAATATTCCCCGTCTTTGTCCGGCTTAACACCCAGGGCTTTCAGCTGGCTTATCAGGGCCTCTTTTTCATTACGCGAGAGCTGGGCTATCATGTCATTTTTTTCGTTACAGACTATCCACTCCTTTGCTTTTGCCAGCTCGTCAGTGACGTTCAGCACTGACACGAACTTTATGATATCGTGCGCGGCCAGCGGATCTTTTTCAGCGGGATGGCCGCCGAGGTCAATAGAAGGTATCTCTGTCTCGTCCCCCCATTTATTCAAAATACCCCTGAATCCCCTTTTTTCAAGATATCCGGCTACTGCGGTAAAGAACATGAGCGATTCTTCGGCTTGTGATAAAGTTGTCTTTTCCCCATCGATCGTAATGTTCGCTGCCGTAGAAGCGATAGCGGGCTTGCAATCCCCTTCTATTTGAGTGAAAGGAGACATCCTCTCGCCCCTTCCGAACAGCATGCCAGTCAGGGACACGGATCCGCGATAATCCATGCCTGAGGAGTCCGCTTCTTCTTTGAGGCGGGAATAGGCAAGCAGGGTACCGAGAAAATTGCCTTCCCTTTCCTTGCTCCCTATTTTTTCCCGCAGGGACAGTATGAACGTGCTGCGGTCCTTGTTGAAAATGTGAGGAGCTGTCTTATCCAAGCGCTTTTGCCATCTCGTCCTGTCCTCTTCACTGCCCGTGACCAGGACAACGACTTTGGTATTCTCGCTGTTCTCGATATTCTTTTTCGACAGCTCTATGTTGGCAAGCACCCTCTTTAATCCGGCATCATCTGCCATGCGTTTCAACTCCTTGCGTCCCCTTTTTTGGGGTTCGATAAATCGACCCCCTGCATTTTCCTTGTTAGTATATGATAAAATCAGCAGTTTGCCAAGTGGATATAAAAAAAGGGCCGGGAGAAAACTCCCGGCCCTGCATGATGGGTAACTGAATAAGCCGTATTATACTGACCACATGATCTTGCGTCTTGATTCCAGATCCTTATAAGCGTTATACGGCTGGATCGGCATCTGGAGGAGCAACTTGTCCAGCAGGTAGCGTATCCACGCGAACGGGTCTGTTAGATTTATCTCGCGCCTCAGATCCGCGGGTATTTGATTAAAAGGGAGCAAAGCGTACAGATCATTTATTGAAACAGTTCTTCTGGTCAGCTGGGACATCAATTTCTGCATATCAAGAGCTATTGATTCCCTGTTATCGATCGCATCGGGATTAAGACCTGCCTGAAGAAGCGCGGTCCCTTCTACTTCCCTTACAAAGAACCAACCCTGGCCTTCTATCTCGGCAAGATCCGGGATAGCCATCACCCTTAGGTCTTCGCGGCCGAGAAAAGCATTTACTTTCTCATCTGTCCTGTCAGCACCTGTTATGTTCGTGGACGTGGCTCCCAGCACCGCAACTGCCTTATCTCTGATAGCTATACCAGAGGCGTTCAGCAATCCTCTCTCCGCGTCAACCTCTGTGGTAGCGTCATATACCGCGATCCTTATTATTGAATCAACACTGTATTCCTTGAGGATCGCTTTATAAGCCGGCATCTGCCCGGTCGTCTTGTACCATGCTTCCACATAGTTATTCAGCTGTTCCTCTTCCCATTTCCTTGACCCTACATCCTCACCGGGAACGAACATCTGCTTCGGAAGTATGAGATCGATCGGCTTACCGACGATCGTTGGCATATGTTTCATGACAGCTTCATAAACGGCGTACACGGGTTCCTCATAATCCGCCTTCTCATAAGATATTTTAACAATTACGGGTTCCTCGCTTCGTCTTACGAGTTTATAATCTACGGCGAGTTCTATCTGCAGAAAACTGAATTCCTCGCCTGTAACTTTGCTTTTAATGCCTTTCTTGGTAACGGTCAAAATATCACCTTTTGTAAATACAGCAGGAGTCCCGTCAGGGCCCGGCAGTGGTTTCCCGGTAACGGGATGGGTTATCCCTAATTCGCCCTGCTGGATAATGATCTCATGCGGGCGTTCACCAATGATCTCAGGAGGGCTTACTTCATGATTGTTGATCTGTATGATTTCAACTTCCTCTGAAACTTCACCATAATCCTCGATGACCATTGATTTTGTGTATTTAGGTACGTCTACTCCAGGAATTTTCTCGCCCTGTTCATAGATGCCTGCATAATATTTCTCTGGTATGGCAGCATATATATCAATGATCTCCGCCCCCTCATCAGCTGCTACTATCCTGTATTCTTTGACGGTCGCCGGGATAACCATTATTTCAGCGCCTGCTGCCGTACCGGGTATCTGGTATCTCTCACCATTTATAATCACCTCAGCCGCACCATTAACAACAGCAAGCCTGTGAAAACCGGGGACTTCTGGAACTGCTGATTCAGCGTTCTCTTCCAGTGTGATCCTGCTGAGTTCAAGGCCCCTGGGAATATTTGCCTCCTCTATTTTTTCGATCCCGGGAAAAACGTTCCCAAAAGTATTAACAAATTCTCTGCCCAGCATTTCCTCGGGAACGAACTCCGCGAGCCTGGGCCCCTGCTCCGCTCTGATATATACCGGCTTACTTTCAAGAACAGCGTTCACCAGACTCTCTTCAGGAGCGCCGGCCTCGGGTACTTTCCTGACCGCGGCAAGCCCAGGTGTCCTTATTTCTCTGACCACACGTCCAACACCCAATATATTGGGTATCACTCTCATCACGCCGATCTCAACGAGCTTAACAGCCCTTTCCGGTGTCTCAGCAATGGCGGAATATCTGAACTCAGGCGCTGTCTCAGAAGGCATGAGATGCACGACTTCGCCGTTCATAAAGGTTATCTTCAATCCTTCGAGGATGTCTATAGCTTTTATTTCCGGTAAGCCTTCAGCCTTGAATATCTTCTCCAGATTTTCCTTAATCGTAAACCATCCCTTCCACATATCGGAATCCGCGGGTTCTATCATAGTATGTGCTCTCTCCCACCGGACTTCAAATGTATCAGGTTTGAGGGTGGTAACCATATTAGTTTCAAAATCAAAAGCTCTAATTCCCGTGACCGGGTAGGAATATGAAAAATCCTTCATCCTTTCCCGCATAAGGGCTATTGCTTCTTCACCCTCCTTATTGAACAGCGGTTTGAACTCCGTAAAAACACCCGCGTGTCTGTAGCGCGGAGGAAATGTTTCTTTGGTCAGCTGCGACATGGATTTTCCTTCCTGCGCGGCCAGGCTTATTGCCGAAACCAACGACACCACAGCATCCCAGTGTGGGATGACCGGAAGCGGCCGGCCGCCAAGGCCAGGACCTTCATTTCCGATCAGAATTCCCCCTCCCTGTTCAATGTTAATCGCGCTTGCCTTTGGCTCGGTATCCACGTAGTCTCTTATGGCTTTCATCTGGCTTGCAATATCTGACGGTGTCTGCACGACCTTTATGCCGTGGCTTTCCAGGACGCCTATCACCGCTTCATTAATCACTGCCGGGACTGCCGCAAAAGACGGCTCAAGGAACACAGCGGCAAGGGCGGCGATCTGCTCCCCTGGAACAACCTCACCGTTCTCATTGACCAGGAAAGGCCTCGTAGCATCAGCATTTGTTGAAATAATGGCAAACGGTTCGTGCTTTCTGGCTTCTTCCAGTATCGCCTGCGGGATCTCCTCTATGGATACAAATTCCTCGCTTCTTCCTATGGTTATGACCTCGGCCCCGAGCCACTCAAAGATCTTCTTTATAAGATCCCGGCCGGTTACTGAATGCTCGTAAAAAACGATCTTCTTGCCTTTAAGCGGCTGCCCGGGGAACATCTTACGAAGCGCCTCCCAGTATTCTTCTTCCGCTAAATTTTGATATTTAACCAGATCAGCCATAGCATATTCTCTTTTCTGTCCGGCTTTGAACATGCTGGCTTCATCAAACCGTGATTTTTTCCAGCTTTTAGCATATTCTTCCCCTCTGATCTTAACAATATTCTCTTTTATGGCGCTTACTTCTTTAACAGTAAGACTTTCACCCTTCTTTTTCATGAACTCCAGACCGGTTATCTCAGCCGGAGCTTCACTGCCGGTGACCATTACACTGGGCTTGTCATTGACATAAGTTTCATTCGCAAGAGCTGAAGAAGGAACAAAACCAAAAAATATTACGTCGTATCCGGAATCAGTGATCGCTTGAGCCACCGTGGACATTATTCTCGGACTGCTTGGCCGCAGATCCCCGCCAACATATACAATATCTCTACCTTTAGCTAATCCCCCTGTTTCTTTAAGATATTCAATGAATGCCCTGGTATTGATATAGGTCTCCATGTCCGTCATTTCAACAACAGGCCCTTTAGCGCCTTCGGCGGTCAACTCGAGCGGCATGACCCCGGCTAAATATTTCTGCCTGGTTATCATGTGTTGAAATGTTTCTATTCTTATCCGGGTTTCAAGAGATTCAATCCCGGGTCTGTCAAACGGCAGGCTACGTATCCCTTGAGGTGAATACCTGTCGGAACCTGAATATATTTCTCCTTGTGTTTCCAAATCGAAATCAAGAGGAAGAACCGACCGGGTCTGCCCCTCGGGAAACCTTGCATCCCTGATCTTGGGCCTGAACGAATCAATTACGACCCTCCTCCTGAATCTTATGGGTTTCTTATCTATCGCTCCCAACACTATGCTCTTATGCGCGTCTATTTCAGGAGCAGTGCTTGATTCAATATAAGATTGCTTGGCCACTATTTTACCCTGCGAATCATTGACAACACTGTCAACGACATTTGAACCCGGCAAAAGCACGGTGTCACCGGATATTACGGAACCTCTTATAATAATATCAAGTTCTTTGCTTTCCCATCCCAGTCTTACCTGCTCGGCTGTAAGCCTTATCGGATAAGGATATCCAGGCACCCTGAACACAGCTACTGCTTCCGGAGATATTCCTCGCCTGTGTCTCTCATTCTCGGCCTTTATCTTATCTTCAAAAGCTAAAACCGGACCGCCCCTTGTGCTGCCAGACGGGCTGAGACTCAGGTTATATAAAACAAGATCCGTGAGCATGCGGAATCTTTCATTAGCGAGTTCAAGCGGATCTCTATAATTAAGCCAGTAATCGCGGTCGGCAGCAAGATTTTCCGGGGTAACACCAGTAGAGACCTCTGCCAGTTCCTTTCTTTCCTTATAGTTATCCCTGACCCATTGATCCAGCTCATCCTTAAGACGGCCGGCTTCATCCAATGCCCTTTCTGTCCCCCGATCCTCAAGCCTTCTTATCTCCACTCTTTGCTCTTTTATGTAATCCGTTGCCGTGTCCCCGTATTTAGCAAGGAGCCTTTCCATGTGAGGCACGCTGTCAAACTTGTCAGCCATGATGGGCCTGACGTCGCAGCCGGGCTGAGTGTTCACAAAATCCTCTTCCCTCATGTCCCGTGGCACGTTCTTAAGCCCGAGCGCGATCTGGATGTGCATTTCTTCGTGACGGGCAAAGACCTCTTTCTCGTTATCGGAAAGATTGTCGTATAACGACTTCCTTAGATAGAACCGTTTATCCACCTGGTCATAAGTGATCTCGTCCCTTTCGAACAGATCTCTCGTTCTTCTGGTCCCCGGATGGCATTCAACATCCAGAGGCGCATTGTATTTCCTTGCGTTCTCTTCATATGTCTTATCGTCCAGAACGACAAAAGTCCCGAGTCCCAGCGGATCCGGCACTTCCTCATACTTTCCGGCCTCTATGGTGGCCTTAATGGCCTCGTTCATGGCTTCGGCCTCTATGGACGTAAGCGACAGCTCTTCTTCCCTCACAGCCTCGGTCCCTGGCGAGCGCGTCTCTTCTTCTTTGGTCCTGAATTCATCAAACTTGCGCATGATAAGCTGCTCTATAAGATCTGGTATGCCTATCCCGGCTTCGGCGTATTTACCCAAATACGCTGAGCGGAGCATATCCCAGAGAATATCATCATCTATGAACCTGTTCCATTCTTCAGGCCCTTTTTCCGGCCCGAGCTGTTTCTGCATGGTTCCTTTTACTTTATCGAGCCAGAGTCTTGTGAATTCTCCGACTATTCCATCCAAAGCGGTTTCAGCAGACTCTTCAAGCGTCTCAGCGCCGGGAACCGCTCCGATCTCTTCGGACCATTTTGCAAGCTCGGTTTTCTGCGCGGGATCGCCTATTAATAAAGGTATGCTAAACCCTATTCTTATGACCGGGGCAAGCATCTCGCCCTCGGACCGGACAGGCTCCTTGCTCGCACCTGCCATCTCAGAGGCAGTGGCCGGTATCGCGCTTTCAGTAAAGATATCTTCCAGGGAAGTCCTCTGGTTGGTAAGCACCTGTATATACGGGGTCTCCACATCCTTGGTGATCTTTGGCATTACCACGACATAGGAGACGCCTTCCTTTTCCAGGATATGCTTTATACCCTTGGTGTGAAACCCGCCGGTTATGAGAACGCTTATCTTTTCGTCCCCCTTGTCCATCTCCTGGAGGGTATTGTTGATAAGGGTGTGGTCCCTCTTCATGGCCACCTCATAGAACTTGACCATGTTCGGGATGTTCTCGCTTATCGCGGCCGGCACGGTGTCTATGGAATAATTGAGGCCGTATTTTGAGCATAATCCTCCAAGGAAATTAATGATCTCATCCAGGGAACCTTCCCCGTTGTCTTCTTTAAAAAGATCATAATCATCATTGGTGAGCTCAATATTCACAAGGCCTATATACATGTCAATTATCACGGAATATTTATCCAGGGTCCTCTGGGTATCATCCGTGAACATCTTATCCTTGAGGACACTCTCTATCTTGTCCATTTCCTTGAACAGCCCCTCGTTATCGATCCCTTCATACAATTTTGTATAGATGTAATAGTAAAAAAGGCTTGGAAAATCCTTCAGCATGTCAATATTATGCTCTTTTGCCTTATCCCTGAGGTGGGAATAAAAATCAACCGCCCGTATATGCCCCTTCTTGAACCTGATACTATACGTAACAAGGTCGGTCATTTCCTCCTTTGACATCTTTTCACTCAGGACGTCAATATACATGCTGCGCTCCTGGTCAACCGTGTCAAAATCTATCTTCCTCTCGTACTCCAGGGTGTTGACAAGTTTCCCGAAGTTGGGATATTCTTTCACGGAGATATTGTTCTTTTTGAGGCACTCATTGAGATAAGAGGCGAAATCGCTGAGCTCGATCTCTTTATCTTCGAACTCCCTTATCTTCAGATCCAGCTCTTTGAGTTTAGGCGGATAGATCATCCCTTTCAAACTGTTGGTGACAGTGCGTGCGTCAAGAAAGAAATTCTCTATGATACTTTTGTAAGGATAGGTCTTGGTAAAGACTTTGAGGTTTGTAACGTAATCCTCTCTGTCTTCCGCGCCGAATATAAGGCCTTTATAATCAGAGATGATGGAGAAAAATTCCGCTCCTGTAATCTCGCCTTTTTTCATGAAATATGTGGCTACCTCTTTGCGGATCTCAGCGTCAGGAAAAGCCTTGAACCATGAAGTGTCCACAACGCCCTCAGCCCCTTCAACGGAGATCATGCTGATACCGCATTCCCTGACAAGCTGGTCCAGCATTCTGTATATGTTCTGCTGTGCCTCGTAATTGCAGTGGGCGTCCTGTATATGTATAATAACCTTACCGTTCTCTCCTTTATATCTTGTCTTTACCGTGCCGCTGTCAATGGCAATGCCGATATCGTCGATGGACAATTCTGAGGTCACAGCCCTTTCAGCTTCCTCTATCGCCGCTGCTTTAATATCGTCCTGCGTAACGGCAAATCCAAAATTGGAGAAAGAGAAGGTCATTACCATAACTACACTTAGTATTTTGCAAAGTGTAGATCTTGTGAATCTCCGTGAACTCATAATATTTTTACCCCTTTTATGTTTTTTAGCTTCTGCCGTTTTTAAAAAAATCTTAAACCAACTCGTTGTATCTTGCTTTTTTTTCTCTTACCTTAGAGTAATTATACCCGGAATACAGGAATAAGTCAATAGATAAATTCTTCCTTTTTTATGCTTTAACTAATGGCTATATCCAGGCTCTTTCTGTCTCTACTTAAGCATTATGCTGCCCACTGGATCTTGCGTTCATTCTCAAGCGCATTGTCCATTTTGACCTTTTCAACCGGCACATCCAGTAACAGGTCATTTACCAATCTTGCAAGCCTGTTACGTAATGACTCATCGGACGCACTCTCTGCTGACAAGAGATCGTTCAGGTCATCCACGGTCAAAGCTTTATTCCCGCTTAGAGCTGTTATGGCTCTTAATAATGACATGGCTCGGCTTGACTTCTGCTGTATATCCTCCCTGGTCGTATTTGCCGCCATGATCGCTGTTGCCAGTAGTTCTGTTCTGTAAACAAGTCTGTCTCCCCTGTCCAATGCCTTGTCTCCAACCGTTAGGATAGGTGAGTTTGCCAGGATACCTTTCACCTGTTTCCATTCCGCGCTCGTGGAGTCATACTTTTCCACCTCGCTCTTGAACGCGATTACAGCGTGCGTATAACCCGGCATCTTTTGTGCCATCTGTTCTGCTTTTGCGGATATTTCATCCAGGCTGGTGAACTGCACGAACCTGATCTTTTCATAATAATCCTTGCCGTACACATCCTCGATGAACCTTCTGACGGACTTTTCAGCCAGTTTCATCTCCTGCTGGACAAATATAACGCACGGCTTGCTTTTATAGTCAGTGACGTTCGCGCCAAATGCCTGCGCGATCTCCCTGACCATGGGCTCATATTTACCGGGGTCAAACTCTTCTTCATATGGTTCTGGATCATTTTCACTTCCTAATTGCATCTCGTCAATTTCCGGTGCTGTTTCCAGGACCTTATTTATATCTTTGCCCGGATAGAACCTGACAACCTCTGCCTCTTGTCCGGGTAGAATTTCAATGGTGTAATTATCCTTTATAAGAGCCGATACATACAAAGAGCTCCCCTGTCTTAAAAGGAAAGGTTCTTTATGCGGCTGCCTGATCGTTACTGTTCCTTTGGTAACAAGAAGTTCATGATAAAGGTCTTCCACGGGCGCGACTTCAACGCTTGACTTTTTGTCTTTATCTACACCAAGGGTTATCCTTTCTGCCACAAACAACTCCTGTGGCCATACATCCCCATATGTCCCCTCTATACAGGACTCGACTTTAGCATTGACCGCGTTCGGATACCGGGCTGTTATATCTTGCACCCGATCCGTGATGTCAAAACTGCTGTTATCATCAAATCCTTCCATTTTGAAGAGATTATCCATCATGACATCGAGGCATTCCTCATCGGTCTCCGGCACCACGTCCGTGATCTTATCCAGCTTGGACCTGAGGTCTTTTCTCATCTTAACAGCGCCTTTTTCCTCATCAAATACAATTGGTGTATTGAAATCAGCAATGCCGTAGGTCACGTTCGCCATCTGCTGCGGTTCAACAAGTATGATCTGTTCCTCGCCGGCGGCGTTTCTGCCCGCGGAAATGATCAACCATGCCTCGTTCTTTGCTTCCGGGTGCGTCCCTGGCAGATGCCCCTGGATGGATAATCCGAAGATCCCGTGCGGATGCCCAACCGGGGACAGTATGACCTGTCCCGGTTTGAGGTCTATAACGTTCAGATAACTGGCTATCCGGGCCCTGGTCTCGCGTATCTCCTTGAACTTCGCCTCCACGTCATAACCCTGCTTCATGATCACGGATATGTCAGGAGCGGGCAAGCTCTCATTTGCCCAGCCCTGCTTAGACCCAGACTGCAGGGTGACCCATTCTTCATACCTTGGCATGAATATGTTCCTGAATTCATCCTCTGTCAGTCCATCCTTAAAATTTCCCATAAGCTCCACCATCAACTGGCGTTCGCGTTTCAGCGCGTTCTTACAATCCTCTTTCCCGTCTGCTTCTTCTATCTTCTTATTGAATCCCATGTAGACCTTGGGCGGAAATCTGGTGCACAATGTCTTTACGAACATGGGTTTGGATTTTATGTGTTTACCTACCATATCCGGATTGGCTTCGAGAAGCTCTTTCAGGGTAAGTGAGGGAACCTCAACATCGCCCACCTTGATCTCTGTTCCCGGTATGGTCGAGAAAAGGCCCCGGTCGCCGGTAGGCTGGGTAGAGTTGCTCCAGACTTCCGCGATGGGTTTTTCTTCATCCGGCCTGTCCAAAAGCATGGCATTTGCTTCTCCTCCCCACGCGTAAAATACCAGGTTGTTATCATCCTCATTTTTGAGAGGGGTGGCCCTCAGATCAACGATCTGTTTCTGCCTGAGTACCGCAGCCATGGTCTTGTCAAAGGCTTCATCGATCGCTCCCTCGGTCCCGATTTTCGCCGAGTCTATCCATACCACATCAACCGGTTTGCTGGAATAAGGCTTCCAGTCATCAAATCCGTC